>OASQ01000053.1_pt1 | contig 87604 bp, 85 predicted proteins | sample 1475771 | NCBI WGS metagenome assembly OASQ01 (sample SAMEA2579910, study PRJEB22360) | human gut metagenome | reverse complement strand
CAGTAATTTACTGGCTCCATCGCCTATAAAACCAACACGTTTTGTCCTATAACCCGATACCTTAACAATAAAAAGGACTATACGAGATATCTCGTATAGTCCTTTTTATATGTTATGTGATTATAAGTAATATAGCTAATGTTATACTAATTTTCCATTACGTTTACGATTTCTGATTTGTTCTTCTTCAGCGCGAGCTTTCAAAGAAAGATCTTTTTCAGTACCTACATAACGGCCATAGAGGAAATAATAAGCAACGAATGCAAGAAGTGCTACTACAACAGTAACATGGAACATACTTGTATAACCGACTACCTCTTTAATAGCACCTAAAATATATGGGCCAAAACCTAAGCCCATATCCAAGGCAATGAAATATGTAGATGTGGCAACACCAATGCGGTGAACAGGAACGATTTTAACAGTTACTGCTTGACCGTTTGACATAAATGTACCGTAACCAAGACCAACAAACACAGCAGATAAGAGTATAAGCCATGTAGAGTGAGCGATGGACAACAAGAAAATACCAAGTGCTAAAGATATGAAGCAAGGGTAAAGAACGAAGTTTTCCCCTTTCATATCAAATACAATACCAAGTAATGGTCTTGTTATCGTAATAACTACAGCATATACAACGAAGAAGAATGTACCTGCTAAGATAAGGTTTAAATCTTTTGTATAAGCGGCCATAAAACCGATAACACCAGAGTATGCAAAACCTACTAGTATAGAAACAAGACTAATAGAATTCATACGTGGTTCGATATAATCGGAAATTTTAATGCCTTTATGTTCTTCAGAATCAATATCGAGCTTAGGTTCATTAAATTTCATGATAACGGAACCGATACCACAAAGGATGATAAGAGCAACACAGAAGGCGATGATAAAGTCATAGCCAAGGCTATGAAGCATCAAAATACCTAAAAATGGACCTACTGCAGCGGCAAGAGATGTAGACAAACCATAGTAGTTAATCCCTTCACCACGACGTGACATTGGGATAATAGCGGCTACGATTGTACTTGTAGCTGTAGATGTAATACCGTAAGCAAAACCATTTAAGAAACGAACACTGTCGAGCATCAATAAATTAGGTGTGTAGAAGTACATAGCTGTTGAAATCAAGTAAATCAACAAACCTAAGTACAACATCTTACGACAGCCTAAGCTACTAATAAACCGCCCTGCTAACAAACGAGCAACAACAGTACCAATAATATAAATACCAACGGCCAAGCCAGCTTGACTTGCTGTGGCATGAAGATTATCCTTTGCTACTACCGCAATAATAACGATTAACAAATAATAAATCAAAAATACTAAGAAATTAATCAAAGTATCAAGGACAAAGGATCTTGTCCATAAGGCCTCTTTAGCCTTATCCATAATATCAACTCCATTTTCTTAAACTATTGTCAACCATTTGCAACAAAGGTTAATTATAAACCTCTCACTCTAAAAATCAAGAATTAAAATGTTATATACATCATTAATTTTATTTATAATAATACATACATAGACAATCATAATATAGTTATATCCATTTTTCTAATTCACATTAATTTTTGATAATAAAAACACCTTTGACTGTTTATATGGCATCATTAAAAATACAATATAACAACAAAGGTGTTATTTATACATATTAAATTAGTTTACTTATCAAGATTATTTCGTTTGTAATCCACAAGCCTTAAAGAAATTTTTATAGGCTTCAGCCTTTTTGGCAAGGCTTAATGGATATGCACGAGATGTAGATGGCAATCGTGTTAACGTCAGTTCACGACCGTTAAACACAAAGGGAATTGTCTCCCCTGTTTTAGGTAGTTTAACCTTTTCTGGCAAAAGGCTTAACAAAATTTCTGTGGCCTTACCACCTGTGGTACCAATATGTTTACAGTGTGGAATTTGGTCCAATACCTCTGCAAGCGGTACAGGTTCAACGACCTTAAGAAATGCATCCGATGCATTGCCCTTTTCGCGTATAGCTTTCAAAACAGTAGGACAAGAAGCAATCCCCGCTTCAGATAAGAACGCTTTAATCTTATCCGCATCAAAGGCTTTTTCCTCACCTTTTCTAAAGTGTTCCTTATCGTCAAAGAATACTAAGCCATACACGCGCCACATATCATTTTGAAAGTTAGGATAATGAAATTCCATAGAACGCTTTTCGGAAGTTGGTGGGAATGTTCCCATCATCATGACCGTCGTATTCTTTGGTAAGAATGGCGGAAATGGTCTCGTTTCAATTGTTTCTGCCACAGAGCATCAACTCCTTTCACAATCTAGTATGGACTCAACTTTCAACACAATATATGAACTATGTCACATATTCAAATTCAATTATCTACTATGTAAGACATTAGCAATATTAACAAAAAGATATAGCAACGATTATAAGATCAACCATTATTGAACGATAGGTTGAGATACCAATGTATTGATATAATCAAAACCTACTGGTGTTGGAGATACGAGATATAAGCACACAACAGCAGCTACAGCAAAGCCAATAGCCAAGTAGGAGAAGCTGCCGTGTCGTGGAAACTCGTACAAACCAAATAGACGAATACCGATAGCCGCACCAATAGCAGTAATCAAGGATGGTATGGAGAAAATATTATACAACCCAAACACCACCATGAGACCTGCATAACCACCTACTACAGTAATCATTGGTAGCATACGATCCATTGGATTTGGAATAGAACGAGTTAGCGCTGCTGGATAATAAGATGCTTCTACACCAAACATACCCAAGAATAGATTAAAGTCAGCCCAAATTGTTTCCCACGCACCTCTAAAAGCATCTCGATGGTTACCTACATACCATGCAAAGCCTGTAATAACTAAGATTGCTAAACCAGCACAGATGAAGTAGTATTCGCTAGGAATTTTTGGACCTGCATAAGCACCTATAGCCGTCACAACAGCACTTAAAACTGATGTAACGATAACACGGTGTAAACGAGGACGTTTATTTTCAGGAATCCGTTTATACACGGTAGCCAATAGTTCTAATACAAAGCAAGCCATAAAGACTGCAATGCCCGCAGCTGGTGCAAAGTAGGCTATAATAATAGTCAAAACAAAGGGAATGCACAAGCGCCATTTAGGGAATAATACAAGATCTTTATAATCTAAACGAACGTCTTGTGTCTCCATTGTAAAGTTGTTATACACTACAAAGAGCAACATGAAAGCGATGACATCAATGGCATTAGCACCCCAAATCAATAGAGTTGGTACTATAATCATTGACAAGGCCACCCCAGATACACGGGATAAACCAGCGGCAACTATGCCAAGTAAGAAAAACGGTATTAAAGCAGAGATAATTTCGAACATAATATTCCTCCCATCATTGTATAAATTTAAGTATATAGTATCTACTACACTACATCAAGGAGAGATATATTTTTTCATAGCTAGTCGCTTTCGCACCGCAGAAGCAGAGCATCCCATTATCTGCGCTATTTTAGCAACACCATACCCTTTTGCTCGTAGGTTTTTTATGTTATTTTCATCTAACTGTAAAGTATTGGTACGAATTTCTATGCCTTGTTCCCGTAAATAAATAGCCACCGTAGATCCTCGTATACCATAAGCTAAACCTATGTCATCGGTACTCATATGATGATGAATATATAAGTAAGCCATCTCCTCTACCTTTCGATGATTTTGTACCTTCGGTGTTGTACATATTCCCATATGCCTCAACACATGATGTACTTTCCATCGGGATATGCCGTACATGCGAGCAATAGAATCCGAAGTATTTCCACTTTTATAAGCCCTACAAATACGTACTGGATCGATAGATACATTCTTCGTAGATCGCTGACAAGCCAGTCCATATTCCTTCATACGGCTTGCCATTGTCGTAATAGACACATCATAACGCTTTGCTAACGAGTGTAGAGACCACTTACCAGTTTCGTATAGAGCTTGTACATGAACCATATTGATATCCTTTTTCAAAGGTCTTCGCTCAATGTCATACTGCTTCATGCGTCGCATAATAGTGTCTACACTACACTGAAAATACTCTGCTACCTCTCTAACACTCCACTGTTTTTCTACATATAGTTGTTCCAATAGCTGTCTAGGTATAACGCGCACATTACGATACATAATATCACCTTTCCTTATAGACGAACTCCCTTCTCTATTATTGTGAAAGCTCCATCAAGAAAAAACAATACAAAAAAGGTTCCTAATAGTCACATAGGTGACCAATAGGAACCTCTTTCCATATGTAATTATATGCACCACATACGATAAGTGTAATTCTAGTTGCTATCACAATATCTGGGCATAAACCATCCATATTCTATGGCCTAACAACCTTCTAGTAGAGCTTATTGTTAGTATTCTAATTAGCGATATCTCCGCTCTAGAGCTTTTGGCTTTCCTAAAATAATAGACCACTTCATCCCCTCTTTTAGGGCATGATTAGCTTTTCGTTTACGTGTTGAAGTTACAGCTGGGGCAGTTGTGACACTTACATTCTCAAGAAGAACACGACCCTCTTTAGATGCTTTATCTCGTTTAAACTCAGCTAATCGCTCATTTAAAGAAGGACCTATAACAGACTCTCGAGCCGAACGAGTTGTATTAGTACTAAAGCTAGTTGATTTAATTGAGGTTTTCTTGGATGAACCATGAGTACTTTGTTGCGTTGTAGATGCTTCATCGTAATGATCCTCGGAAGCTAAAACTGTTTGAGTTTTATCATTACTTGGATCCACTTCAACATGTTTATCAGATGTCTCCGTATCATCATATTGAAACAGTCTTCCACCCTTTTTTCGTAAAGGGGCCTCAGGATGCTGATTTTCAATCGGTCTATTTTTGAAGATTTCACGATAAAAATCATCATCATACAACAAATCCTCAGGTGAAGGTTCTACAGGCTTTTTCTCTATGGAGATACCATATTCACGCTCCATATCCTCCCAAGTCTGGCCAGAACTCGAACTTTCATAGTTATCATAGTCATCAGACTCTTCTGTATTCTTACTTTTTATAATCGAAAAAGCAATATACGCGATGATACCTAGAACAAATATAGGGTTATGCGAAAAGATAGATAGCACAGAAGACAAAATAGAGTCCATAGCTACTCCTATTCACTATCTGCTAAGTTTTCACGCATTTTAGTGTCTGCAATAATATTATTCATATTGTAGTAATCCATAACGCCAAGATTACCGTTTCTGAAAGCTTCTGCCAATGCTTTAGGAACTTCAGCTTGTGCTTCCACAACCTTAGCTTGCATGTCTTGTGTTTTCGCACGCATTTCTTGTTCTGTAGCAACAGCCATGGCACGGCGTTCTTCCGCACGAGCTTGAGCGATTTTCTTATCCGCTTCTGCTTGGTCAGTTTGCAATTGAGCACCGATGTTACGACCCACATCTACGTCCGCAATATCGATGGACAAGATTTCGAATGCAGTACCCGCATCAAGACCTTTACCCAATACAGTACGAGAGATGTGATCTGGATTTTCTAGTACATCTGTGTGCTCTTCAGAGGAACCTACAGTTGTTACAATACCTTCACCAACACGGGCGATGATTGTCGCTTCACCAGCACCACCAACGAGTCGGTCAATATTAGCACGTACAGTTACACGAGCACGAACCTTGAGTTCGATACCATTTTTTGCCACTGCAGAGATAATTGGTGTTTCAATCACTTTAGGATTAACGGACATTTGAACCGCTTCCAATACGTCACGACCTGCAAGGTCAATAGCTGCGGAACGTTCGAATGTCAAAGGAATAGATGCGCGTTCAGCGGCAATCAACGCATCTACGACGCGGTCAACGTCACCACCTGCAAGGTAATGCGCTTCTAGCTGATTTACATTTACATCAAGGCCTGCTTTATTAGCTTTAATCAAAGGCATTACGATTTGGGATGGATTTACACGACGCAAGCGCATACCTACGAGTGTAAAGATACCAACATTAACGCCTGCTGCAAGAGCAGATACCCAAAGGCCTAATGGCACAACATACAAGAACACCATAATCCCAATCAGTAGAATGGGAATCAAAACTAAAATACCTACATCCATAATAACCTCCATTATATACGACGATGTGGTGAAAGCTTAATCGCGCTTTCTAACAATATTGCGGCCGCCTACAACACGAAGCACCACAATAGGTGAACCGGCATCGATGAAGTCCCCTTCGGTCACAACATCCACCAAATTACCATCAATTTTAGCAATACCTGCAGGGCGCAGTGTAGTATGAGCTACGCCTTCTTTACCAACTAAGTCATCTAATACATCATTAGATACATAGCCAGCTTTTGTCGTAGATCGTTGCCCTAAGGTAAACAATTTGCCTATCCAAGTCTTTTCAAAGTGATTAAAGAACACGATGATAAGGACAATTAGTAAGGCCGTTAATCCTAGTACTGCATACAGCGCTACCGTTCCTTCTCCAAGAGCTACAAAAACGCCCCAAAGAAATGCACAATAACCGATGAGTCCTAAAATACCACCCGGTACAACGAGTTCTACCGCCATCAGGGCGATCCCTATAGCCATCCAAATTAAAAACTCCATAGGCCCTCCTCTCTATAATTAATTTTATGCAACTTATATATTCATTATACAATATAAAGAATAAATTATAAAGAAAAATGAAAACGACTACTTTCACAGATTACACCTGATTCAGTAGTCGTTGTTTATAAAGTATATTAGTTCAAAGTTTTAATGTTGTAGTTATCCTCTATTAGAAGTTGTCCTCTATTAGAAGTTATCATCTTAAGATACTATTTCATTAATAGACTTGAATTATACTTCTGTTTTTTTCAATTGGTCATTACCAACGCCTGTTTTTTGAAGAATTAATAAGATAATACTCATTGCCATGCCTACTACAGTAGCAAGCCCCATGCCTTTCAATACAACAGGACCTACAGCAAGTTCTGCACCGCTAAGACCTACAACGAGGATAACAGATGTTAAGATCATGTTAACAGGGTTTGTATAATCTACCTTGCGTTCTACAAGCATGCGCAAACCAGATGCTGCAATGATACCGAATAAGAGAATGGATACACCACCCATAACTGGAACTGGAATAGCATGAATAAGAGCTGCTACTTTACCTACAAAGGAGATAATCATCGCAAGAACTGCAGCACCACCAATTACCCATACACTAAAGCAACGAGTAATAGCGAGGACACCAATATTTTCACCGTATGTCGTATTTGGTGTAGCACCAAAGAAACCAGAAAGAATGTTCGCAAGGCCATCACCTAGCAAGGAACGTTGTAAACCTGGTTCTTTCATCAAGTCTTTTGATACAATGTTGCTCGTTACAACTAAGTGACCTACGTGCTCAGCAAATACTACAAAGAGTGCTGGCATAATCATAATAATGGCATTGATATCAAATACAGGCATGCCATAGAACTGTGGTAAAGAGAACCAAGGAGCAGCCTCTACAGCAGAGAAATCAACAACTCCCATGAAGGCAGACAAGATATAGCCGGAAACAACGCCAATCAAAACAGGGATTACAGCTAAGAAGCCACGGAACACAACAGTACCAAGCAAGGTAACAACTAAGGAAAACATAGAGATAAAAATAGCTTGGCTGTGGCTCATGCCTAAATCTTGATTACCAATAAGGCCAGACATACTCATCGCTACTGGCGCTAATTCCAAACCGATAATAGCTACGATAGCCCCCATCGCTGCTGGAGGGAATAACTTATCGATCCAACGAGTACCAATATAACGAACGAGAATAGATAAAATCACAAAGGATAGACCAAATACAACGAAGGCCCCCTTTGCGGCCTCATAACCGAGACCTGCAGATAATACGCCCGCTACAGGAGCAATGAAAGCAAAGCTAGATCCGAGATATGCAGGGATTTTACCTTTACAAACAAATAAATACAGTAATGTACCGATACCATTCATAAATAAAGCTGTTGCCGGATCTACTTTTAACAAATATGGTACCAATACAGTAGAACCAAACATAGCAAATAAATGTTGGAAACTAAGTGGCAACATTCGACCCCAGGACGGGCGTTCTTGGATATCAATATAATCCTTCATTTTTTCTCCTCACACACAATACAAGTACGTTGCATTTATACAGCACCTCTTAAGAGATGCTATATAAATCCACACTAATTATATTCACCTTATACTACATAAGTTAAATATCAACGTTCAGACCTAGGTCGTCTACGAGTAGGCTTTTTAGTCTCTCTCGGTCTGAATGGACCAGGCATTTCCGTTTTTTGAGGACTCTTCGGAGCAGCCGGTTTGAATCGGCTTTGCGTTTCCTCACGTAAAGATGGCAAAGCCTCAGCAGTACCAACTTGTTTTACACCTTCTACATTGCGACGACCAACGCTAGCTAACAAGCCTATAGCCATAAAGTTCATCAACAATGAGGAACCACCATAACTAATAAATGGCAAAGGCACACCTGTTACAGGCATAATGCCACACACCATGGCGATGTTAAATAATGCTTGTCCACTGATGAGCAAGGTTATCCCCATCGCTAACCATTTGCCAAATTCATCGCGAGATCGATTAGCAATGCGGAATCCAAAGAATGTAAAAGCCGCCACCAAAAGAACTACAAAGACTGCACCGACAAAGCCCATTTCTTGAGCCCACACGGCAAATGCAAAGTCTGTATGAGCTTCTGGCAAGTAAAAGTACTTAGATGTACCTTGCATAAAGCCTTCCCCAAGAATACCACCAGAACCTACGGCCAAAAGGCCTTGCACCGTTTGATAGCCCATATCTTGAGCATGAGGCCAAGGGTCGAACCAAGACTGAATCCGTTCCCAACGATACGGTGACATACGAGCTGCAATAAAGCCTATTACGCCAGCTACAGCAAAGGCACCACCAAAGAATCGCCCATCAAAACCTGCTAAATAAATTAATATGAAGGAGAACCCAAAGATTAGCACAGTTGTCCCCATATCTGGTTGCAAGATCGTTAACACTGCAAAGATTATAGGCCAAACTAACATTGGCAACATATAACCTACGCGCTCACTCACATAACCTTGTAAGTTTGTGAGTGGATTATTATATCTTGATTTTCCCCATTTTCTCATGGTACTCAATTTAGCGGATGTCCATATTATGGCAGCTAACTTGGCAAATTCCGACGGCTGTATCGATACGGGACCAATAACAATCCACCGACGCGCACCATTAATGACAGAGCCCGCCACAAGAACTAACACCATGCCTATTAGGGTTGCAATCATTATGCGTTGCAACATATGTGGCTTTTGTAGTTGTCTATAATCATACCGATATAAAATAACACCTATTGCCATTGAAAGAAATAGGAAACCTATATGCTTTGAAAAATACCCTAAAAGCCCTGTATTTTCGTAAATAGAGCTAATATAGGTGGCACTGAAGATATTCACACTACCTATAATCGTGATGAGTAATATAGGTAAGAGCATACCTTGTAAATCATTTTTAAAGAGTGAGCCCCACCGACTATCCCCCTTATTCGGTGTTTCCATGTTAAGCCTCCTTTTGTACTTTTGGCTTAATTGCTTCTAAACGGAAAATAGGTTGTCCTTTAGCACTGAACTTCTCTTCATACTCAGTTTTTACATTTGGAAGGTCTGTACTATGTAAATCATAGGTTACATTTTTAAGTTCCCATCCGCATTCTTTGAATTCTTCAAGAGAGAACATAAATAAACCTTCATTATCAGTTTTAAAGTGAACCTCACCACCGTCTTTTAAAAGACGAGCATAACGGTCGAGGAATGTATGATATGTGAGGCGACGCTTAGCATGTTTTGCCTTAGGCCATGGATCACAGAAGTTGATATAGAAGCGATCTACTTCACCTGGCGCAACAATCTCTTCAATACCAGCGATATCAAAGAGAGATACCTTAGCATTATCTCGTTCTGCTTCAAAGATTTTTTGTGCTGCGTAATAAATTACCCCAATTTGCACTTCAAATCCTACGAAGTTAGCATCTGGATACGCTTCGGACATGCCCGCAATAAAGCGTCCCTTACCTGTACCAAGTTCCATATATAATGGACGTTCAGGATGTGCAAATAACTCACGCCATTTGCCCTTGTACTGTTCCTGTCCGGACAAAATAATATGAGAGTCATATTCGTGGATAGCTTCATCAATCCACGGTTTTCTACGAAGGCGCATACTTTCTCCTTACATCTATATTAATTATTAATTATATCTATTATTACAGGTCATATACCTATCTTATTAATTATAGAAAAGGGGGCGTTAAACGTCAATTATATTTCCCTTTTCTACATATGATTTAGAACATAAAAAGACCTACCTCCGAAGAAGTAGGTCTAGATGATATTAGAAAATCAAAGTTTCAAGATTTTCAATTTGATATTTGCTGAGGCCAAGCTCAGATAAACTCTTTTCAGATGCAGCGAATAGATTATTTTTACCTACGCGTGTACCTAAAGCTGCGGCAGCGACCAATTCACGGTCTAATTTACCTAGGCGAGAACGATTGCGATTTTGTGGTTTCGGCTTCTTCATACGGAACGTATTATATTGAACCCCTTCCTTAGCGTCCTCAGGCTTCTGCTTTGTTAAAGCAGCCCCATTAGTGCCATTCCCCAATAAAGCACTAAGTCCTGTTTGCTTAGGAACCATTTTTTCGTAATCAGCACCAAACTCAGGGCGCTCTTCACGCAATTGATCGAATGTAGCTAAAGCTGCATTCATTTGCTTCAAACCAGCAGCAGAGTAAAGTTGACGAATGGCAATACTCACCTCTTGCGGTGTCAACGTACCTCGCTCAATAGCAGAAGCGATTGCACTTTTCAACGCACCTTGATCTCCAGACGCTGTATAGCGACCGATATCAACTAAGTCTTTTTGACGTGCATTGAGTTCTTTAGGCGTATATATATTTATCTCAGATATAGACGGTGCCTGCTTAGAAGGCTGTTCTCCCGCCCCATTAGCCTCAGACATATAGCCACCGGCGACGATGGCCACGGCTAATGTTAAGGTTAATACTTTTTTCAACGTCTTAGAATCTCCCTTTTCATTAATACTTACTTATATAATACTGTGTTATTTTTGTACATTAACAACAAACTTGTTCTACTGTAATACATACTGTAGATAATATTATATAATACTTCATCTAATTTTTATAGTCCTATTCGAAAAAAATCTATAATCTTTTAACATTTTTTATATTTTTATAAAATATGACATTAAAATAATGCAGTAGAAATCGGAAATTCACTAGATTTCTACTGCATTTATAGAGAGAATTATTTTTTTAATATTTTATCAAACTAAACGGATAAAATTTGTTTGGCATCAGCCACAATCTGTTCTAAAGAAACTCCATTTTCTCTTAACAGTTCAGTTGCATCATAACGATCGTGGAACTCTTTAGCAATACCTTCACCACTGCGAGTTACTTGAGATTTATGTAAAATACTATAATCTGTCGTATCAACTACACCAGTAGATACAAACTCACCTACAGGAACACGAATGGCTACAGGATGATCCTGTTGATGCACGGCATATTTAGTCATAGCCAACAATTCTTCGTTATTTGTAGGTGCTAAATAAACCAAGTTAGGAATGCTTGTAAGCATTGGAATATCAAAGAACCCTAAATGAGTGACATCGTTCATGCCATATACAGATGCCATATGATTGATAATGACCGCCGTGTTCAGATACCTTTGTCATGAGGGCTTGACGAGCTTGTGCCGTTAAATCTGTTAATTTAGCAAGGGATAAGCCTTTTAAATCGGCTGGAGATTTTATATCAATTAAATTCATAAGTTTACTTCCTATTTGTTTTGTGTTACTAACCGTGCTATACTGTATGTCCAGCATGTAACAAGTATAGAACTTAAAGTTAGTTTTAAGTCAAGAAAAAAACGTAAAATTTAAATCTAACCTTCAATCATATACATAGATTATATACTAAATATATTACTCCTGAAACTAAATCCATTTACAAATGTAATATGAACCCAAAAGGAGGTCCTATGACATATACTGTTGGCGAAATCGCAAAAAAACTAAATGTGGCACCTTCTACATTGCGTTATTATGATAAAGAAGGCTTATTACCCTTCGTAGAACGTTCTGTTGGTGGTATCCGTGTATTCCATGACGAGGATATGGATTGGTTAGAATTGATTGAATGCATGAAGCATACAGGTATGCCTATTAAAGAAATAAAACATTTTATCGACTACTGCGTCGAAGGTGATAGTCGCATTAATGAAAGATTATCTATTATTAGAAATCAACGAGATCGCGTATTAGTAGAAATCGAACACCTACAAGCACGCTTGTCCATGCTAGAATTTAAAACATGGTTTTACGAACAAGCTAAGGCTAATGGAACTACTAGCTTTTATGAAAGCTTAACACCTGATGACGTTCCTGTAGAGTATCATAAATACTTTGAACGCAAATGGCGCGCTGATAAAGAAGCCGCCGAAAATGGTGAACCACCTAAAAAATATAGAGCTATATAAACCAAAAGGAGCTATCTCAACGGATAGCTCCTCTTTTACATGACATAATAATTGGAGAACTGTTTACATTAACAGCTCTAAATAGGCTTTAGGCCTTATTTATTGGGACTTTCATATATAGTTTTATAACCGCCCTCTGTTACAGCTACGATTTGTTCAATCTCCTCTGTTGGATCTTCTGTAAAAGTAAAGCTTTCACCCGCATCAAAGGATGCACTCGTTCCACAAGAGGAACTCAAATCGCGCGGCACCGGTCGGAGTTCTATATTGGTCACCCCTTCAGGAGCTTCACGCTTGAAGCGAATCGCGCCAAAGTGAGAGTAAAATGTTGCAATATATTTCATAATCACTCATTTCTAATCTACGCATTTGCTCGTTTTGTATTAAGGATAGCAATGATAAGAGCCACTACAAAGCCAACAACTACAGCAATTTCACCATTTAGTGTAGGGCCTGCACCAGAAGCTGCTAAACCGAAATTATGAGCGAATGCCGCACCAGCTGCAAGACCAAGTACTGTAACCGCAGAATCAGAATTACCTTCACCAGTCATGATCAATTGACGCAATGGACAACCACCAAGCAATACGCTACAGAAACCTGCAAGCGCCATACCTAGGAAGTTCCACAATCCATCTGTATGTGCAATCGGTTGGTTTTCAAAGCCAAGATGGAAATTACCAAAGCTAATATTTACAACGAATACACCAATGAGAACTGCTAAATAGCCAAAGATAAGAATAGATTTTTTAAACAAGAATAAATCGCGGAAGCCACCAACCGTACAAAGTCGGCTAACTTGAGATAAGCCACCTACTACAAGACCTGCCGCCAAAGAAATGAGCCATGGAGCATGCATAGCGCCAGGACCTTTTTGGCTAAAGAAGATAAATGCAGGTGCTGTTACAACAAGTACGAGCAAGCCTACTTGAATAGCAGGCATCATAGCAGATTCTAATTTGCTCAATGCATAGGTGCGTTGTAAAGAATAGCCTTTTTTCAAGAATATAGTACCAAATCCAATACCACCTGCAAAGCCGGCAATGCCGAACAAAGCATTTAAGTCACCACCGCCAAGTCGCAAAATCATACGAATTGGACAGCCAAGGAACATCAAAGCACCAATCATAACAAAGAAGCCAAGAATAAATCGAATAATTGGAGATGAACCACCTTTACTTTGGTGTTCGCCACGAATCATGGACAATACATAAGCCCCTAAAATGAGACCGATAATTTCTGGGCGAATGTACTGTACAGGTGCGGCACGATGTAGACCTAGACCACCGACAGTATCGCGAACAAAGCACGCAATACAGAATCCCATATTACCTGGATTTCCAGCTAATACGAGGAAGCCCGCGATAGCACCAATAATAAGGCCTGCAATAATTAAATTCCGTTTTTCATGAGACCCACTCATAGTAAACTCCTTTCAAACTACAAACACAAAAACTCTATGAGTACATGCTCCGATTCTAAGTAACATGTTACTCATGATATAATAGCCATAAATATACATTGTTATTTATGGAGATTATCTATGGACTATATCTATTTAGACAATGCGAGCACTTCATTTCCTAAAGCGCCAAATGTGGCTAGTGCCATGGCGGACTATATAACGAACCGGGGTATCAATATCAATCGTGGCTCCTATGCCCTCGCCTACGATGTAGAGGATATTATCTATACAACAAGACAACGACTAAATACCTTATTCAACGGCCATGATCCATCACATGTCATCTTTACACAGAATGTGACGATGAGCTTAAATATGGTCATCAAAGGCCTATTGAAATCGGGGGATCATGTACTCGTTAGCTCAATGGAGCACAACGCAGTTATGAGACCGCTCACGCAACTACTAGATAAAGGCATTACCTTTGACATTATCCCTTGTGACAAGATGGGCTCCATTCAACTTGAAAGCATGGACAGTCTCATTCATCCTAACACAGTGGCCCTAATTATCAATCACGCGTCCAATGTATGTGGAACCATCCAACCGCTCGAATCAATTGGCTCAATCTGCAAGACTCATAATCTACAATTTATTGTAGACGCAGCCCAAACGGCAGGTGTTATTCCTATTGATGTGAAAGCATGTCATATTGATGCCCTTTGCTTTACAGGTCATAAAGGCTTATTGGGACCTCAAGGTATTGGTGGTATTATATTAACCAAAGAAATGGCTCAAAACTTAACCCCTCTTATCGCTGGTGGTACAGGTAGCTTCTCACATTTAGAAACGATGCCTACCCATATGCCCGACGCCTTTGAAGCAGGTACGTTAAATCTACCTGGCATCATTGGGCTCAATGAAGGCCTCTCCTATATTGAGTCACAAGGAATGGAGAACATTCACAACCACGAGCTAGCGTTAACACAAGCCTTCCTAGAAGGATTACAATCAATAGATGTTGTTAACATCGTTGGTAAACAAGATATCCAAGATAGAACTGCCGTTGTATCCATCACAATCGATAGTATGGACCCAGCAAGTATTGCTTACGAACTAGAATCTACTTATCACATCATGACACGTGTTGGTCTCCACTGTGCCCCACGAGCACACCAAACACTAGGAACCTATCCAGAAGGAACTGTGCGATTCTCCTTTGGCTATGCTAACACACATGAAGATGTGGTATCCGCATTATCTGCGCTACATAGAATCCTTAAAAATACTAAATAATACTTAACCATTAAGGCTATATACTTCGGTATATAGCCTTTTATACTTCTACGCTTCACACAAACGACCGATAGCATCAGCTCTGCAGCGTTTGCAGTGTGTCATTTGCGGCACATAGTGACCAATAAATTGACGCATGTTATCGATTTCTTCTGAAGTCGGGCCTCGGTGATTTTCAAAGGCCGTATCGTGAACAGGAATCATGGCAATACAGTTCATCAAATCGACACCCCAAGCTTCTGCTTGTTTAGCGATTGCTGGCACATGGTCCATATTTACATCAGGCACTACTACGGTGTTAATCTTAACAATGATGTTCTTTTCCTTTAACTTCCGGATACTTTCAGCCTGACGTTCTAATAAAATACGGGCCCCATCGATTCCTTTGTAGATATTACCCTCATAGCGAACCATGGAATATACATGTTTTGCAATCTCAGGATCAATAGCATTCGCCGTAATCGTTACATGAGTAATTCCTAAGTCAGCAATGTCATTAACATAATCAGGCACTGCCAAACCATTACTAGATAAACAAAGCATGACATGAGGAAAATCCTTTTTCACGAGGCGGAAGGTTTCAAGTGTCTTGTCTGCATCACACATAGGATCCCCAGGACCTGCAATACCTACTACAGAGATATCCTGACGAGCATCAAACACCTTGCGCACAAAGGCAGCTGCCTCTTGTGGCGTATAGACATGCTGCGTCACGCCTGGTCTATTTTCATTCGCACAGTCGTACTTACGATTACAATAATTACATTGAATATTACAATTCGGCGCTACTGGTAAATGTAAACGGCCCCAATTAGCAGAAGCGGCCTTGTTGTAACAAGGATGATTTTGTAGGAAACTTTGTCCTTGAATTTCTTTCATAATTAACCTTTCCGACCAAATCTAATAGCATCTTTATGGCAAACATGTAAGCAATCACCACAGTTGGTGCAATTCATTTCATTTGGTCGTGTTCCCATTTCACATACGCGCAAGCACGCATCACAGTTATCGCAATCATTTGTTTTAAAAATTCTAAAAATAGAAATTTTGCGAAGCAACTCCATTACGCCCCCAAAAGGACATACAAATCGGCACCAAGCATTGGCGATAATAAGGGAACCAGCAATAATAGATACGACCGTTATAGTACGAGCCGCCCAATACCATTCGGAGAACTGCATAGATAAAATAACAGCATTAAAATATTCATCGCTCGTCCGAATGGGGATCATAATGCGAGGATTACCAAATTTAAAATATACTACAAGCCCTAAAATTATAGTTGCTACCATGCCGAGTTGAAGGAATCGCATATAATTTTTACGATTTCTTAGTGGTCCCATAGATATTTTTCCCAGCATTTGGTTAACCCAACCACTTGGACAGAACCAGCTACAGAAAGCACGTCCAAAGAATACGACCATAATCGGCAAGATAATCCACCACGCATAAAAGTACGTCGTGATGCGGCCCCAACAGGTAATTATAGAGCAGCTTTCACAGTTCACAAAGGGAACAATATAAGGGCATCGGAATATGCCATAATATACCCATTTCCCCATAATGAAGAGGAAGATAAACTGTACAATACGACGCCAAAGGGTTAAATTTTTAGGCGCTTGCTTTCCGGATATACCAGAATTACCTTGAGTTCCACAGGTTGCAGATGACGGACAATGATTACACATCTTTTACACCAAACCTTTCTATCAAATCGAGACCTCTCGCACTATGAACGGATGTGAACCCGTGATTTTCTAAGATTTGTTGTCCTTCTTGGGACCGTGTAAATTCAATATAATCGGCAGCCAACGCACGATCTTGTACATATTTCATTGTATTAATAGTGAAAGTAAGCGGTGCAGGTGGCACAAATTGTGCAGGTATGGAGAAGTACTCTATACGATCCTTGAACCGATCATGTGTGGTAAGGCGTTTTTCAATGATGGATACATCTGCTTTACCTTCTACGAGGTCACACATCATGGAAATTACACAAGCATTTTCAGCCATTAAGTTTTTCATGATACCATCGGTCAAACCAGATAATTTCATGATTCCTTTTACAGATGCACTACCTGGTGGAGATGCACCTAGAGGCAACATAACGCGTACACCAGGCTCGGCCATATCCTTCAAATCCCGAATCCCTGCAGGATTCCCCTTAGGTGTAACGATAACGTAATCCGTAAAACATAATGGTTCAAAAGCAAGACTTACGCCTTTTTTGCGCATATTCTTCGCTAGATCTAAACCGCGAGCCCCAAAGACTTCTGTGCGACTCTTCTCAGCCAACAAGGATTTACCAATAGCCCCTGCAAAGGCACCAGTATACTGAATATTGTGCCCCGTGTGCATTGTATAAACTTGGTTTAAATCAAGGAACGCTTCCGACAAACCGCCACAAGTCCACACTTGTAATGAGTCAGACTGTGTTGGCTTGTAAGCGCCTCGTATAAACGACGGCACCGCTGATGCGGCTGCTAAAGCTAAAGCACCACCAATAAACTGGCGACGGGATATATCCTTTTTCAAAAATCCCATGTACTTACCACCTTTCACTGAACTTTACAGTACTAAGCATATACTCACATTATAGTATAAAAACCATAAGTTTTGATGATGATATGTATAAGTTTAATTAATTTAATTATACAGATTAGTCATATAAAAACTGTTTTTAAAGGTATTATTATAAAATTTTAAGATATCCTCTCCATATCTATATTATTGAATATTTATTGCATATGATGAATATGCTATTTTTTAGGTTTAATGAAGTTAAAATCCCGCTATACGCTCAGTGCATAGTAAACAAGGATAATCAGCTCTATAGACTATATTAGACTCTTTGCAGCACCTATTGCCATTTAAGATTAAAATTCACTATAAGACAATATTGCCAAGAGAACGCAAAAAGGCGGTACAACCAAATGGTTGTACCGCCTTGATTCATCAATTATTCAGCAGTGAATGGCAATAAAGCGATTGCACGTGCACGTTTGATAGATGTAGTCAATTTGCGTTGATGTTTTGCGCAAGTACCGGAAATACGACGAGGTAAGATTTTGCCGCGTTCAGTCGTAAAACGACGAAGTTTAGCAACATCTTTATAGTCGATTTGATCGATATGGTCTGCACAGAAAACGCATACTTTTCTTCTTGGCTTTCTGCCTCTATCTCTTCTCATTGCGAATCCTCCTTTTCGAATTAGTAGGAGTCCCTGACACTAGAACGGGATGTTTTCGTCATCGCCGCCTGTACTGAAACTATCAAAATTGGACCCACCTTCGAAAGAATTAGTATTCATATCAAGGGATTGGCCCACAAAGTTCGCTACTACTTCAGTAACGTAACGTTTTTGACCGTCCTGAGTCTCGTAAGAACGAGTTTGCAAACGACCTTCTACAAAGCAACGACTGCCTTTACGAAGATTGCCTGCCGCTTCACCAAGTTTCCCCCATGCAACACAGTTGATGAAAGCAGTTTGTTCTTTCGTCTCATTTATTGTGGAATCAATATAGGTGTTAGTTGCAGCTACTGTGAAAGTTGCTACCGCACGACCAGTTTTGGTATAGCGTACTTCAGGATCACGAGCTAAATTACCTAGAATTTGTACAGAGTTCATGTTTTCCTCCAGGCTTTAATTATGCTTCGTGTTTTACAATTAGATGTCTTAGGACTTCATCGTTGATTTTCAATACACGATCGATTTCTTTGATTTCAGCAGGTGCTGCTTCAAAGTTGATCAATACATAGAAACCGTCAGTGAATTTCTTCACAGCGTAAGCAAGACGACGCTTGCCCCAACGATCTACCTTTTCTACTGTGCCGCCTACACGAGCAATTAAAGCTTCTACTTTTTCAATAACAGCGTTAGTTGCTTCCTCTTCAGCTGGTTTCACAATAAACATGACTTCGTATTTGTTCATACAAAATCACCTCCTCTTTCGGACTAATGCCCCTATCGACACATAGGGGTAGGAAGTGCTTACCATCAATAAGCCTTACTATTATAACCTAAAAAAAGAATGAAAGCAAGAGCTCAAATTTAAGCCCTTGCTTTCACCACTATTATATACGATTATATTTTTCATCTTCAGGAAAGGCGATAATAGCACAAATAATTACAAATATTGTGATTACACCCATCATAGGATCTGCTGTATCATTTGGTAAAAAGGTAAGGATCAACGATGATACGATGCCACTACCATATTGCATGGCACCTAGGAGTGCTGCCCCAGAACCTGCCATTCTACCTGCCCGATCTAATGCTAAGGCATTTGTTACAGCTGCAATGATACCATTCATGGAGAAGAATAAAAAACAGCCAATAACGATTAACCACAGGGAATGATAGCCTATGATTATCAACCCCATTACAACAGATACACAAATAGCAGCAAATAATGTGGCATATCGCAACAACCTATCGAGTCGTATAGCGCTTACAATACGACGATTGATTGCACTTAGTAACATAACACCAATAATATTAACAGAAAAGAGATATCCAAAATACTCTTTTGGCACTTCATAGACATCAATATATACATAAGGCGATTCTGTTAAAAATGCATAGATAGCAATGTAAAACGAGCTAACACATAGCGTATATTTCATAAAGCCTTTGTTACGTAATAAAATCCAATAATTATTATAGGTATGACCTATAGACTTTTTACTACGCTTCTCTACAGGATGTGTTTCAGGAATGACTAATACGGCAATGAGCATTAAAATGCCGATAGCAACTAATAACCAAAAGATTGAATGCCAAGTATACCACACAAGTAGATGCCCTGCTAGCATCGGCCCTGCAATAGGCGCTATGGCCATAACAATAGCTAAGGTAGATAACATTTTAGCAGCTTCAGTTCGCCCATATAAGTCGCGAATCATAGCCCGTGATAACATAGGTCCTACGCAAGCACCAAAGGCTTGGAATACACGCCAAGCCAGCAACTCCATCATAGATGAACTCAATGCACAACCCACAGAACCAATGATAAATAAAACTACCCCCATAATAAGCGGCTTCTTACGTCCAATTTTATCGCTAACGGCGCCCCAGAAAAGTTGAGCTAGCGCAAAACCTATTAAGAAACCAGTCAACGTTAGCTCCGCATCACCATTAAGATCTCGCCCCATCTCAGGCATGGCAGGCAAATAAATATCCGTCGACAACGACGTAAACGCCATCAATGCACTTAATATAGAAGTAAAAAGCCATCCTTTATTGCTAATCGTCAGCATAAAGACACCACTTTCATGTAAAATCGCACTATAAAATGTATTTATTTAAATTATATCAAAAACAATGTTAATGCTATATAGTTTTGATATTTTTCAACAAAAAAGCGTAGTAAAATACTACGCAAAATTTTGTTTATTATACATCATAAATGAAATTTCTAAAAGGAATTATAAAATAAATGGCTCATTGTCATTAACAACATACACATTTCTATGAGGTACTAATTTCTCTAATCTCTCTGGATTATCAGTATGAACTGGAATAATAGCGTCGGGATTAACTAGTTCTATAAACTTAATCAAATCATCTTTAGACACATGACCACTGGCATGACATATATAGGAAGGATATGTATCTAGTAAATTTTTCAGTACTAAATTTTCCTCAATATATCCAGTCCACATGGAATATATTATACGTACATCATCTTTAGGGAACTCTTTTATGTGAGAAATATGATTTTCTGTTGCTCTTACTAAACATACAAAGCCGTTATCCATATAGTATTTAGGATATTTGCCTTTATCAAGAACTAGCGGACTATCATGTCTACGATACAAAGAACTTTTATAATATACATTATTTATGACAGTATCTAATATTCTTTTCTGATAAGCATCACAAATTAGCACTTTATCACTTGGCATATTCTGCCAAATCTCCATAATACGGTCAATATTTGTAGATGAACACATAACAAATACATATTTCCCATCTTGAATATATGAAGAAATATCATCTAATACGTCTACTTCAGATATATGATCATCAGCATCTCTAGATAATGAGGTTCCTTCTGTAATCAATACATCAACCTTACCTATATAGGTCTTGACTAACTTTTCTAATACATGATGGCGTAATCCATGCAGTCTAAAATCACCTGTATATAAAACACGTTTACCTTCTGCTTCAATGACAAACATATAACTATCAGCAGCACTATGGTCGATAACAAGAGGTCTAATATGTATATTTCCAATAGTAAAGGCTTCGCCTCCACGAAATGTATTAGCCCCTAATAAGCGCAAATAAAAGTCTTTATCTTGATGTTCAGCAGCTATCATAGCTACTTCTTTACTTAACTCTCCCATATATAATGGGATTTCTGGAAGTACAGAGGTTAGTTGTCCTAAGTGGTCCATATGATAATGAGAAATCACAATACCATCACAGTCTGCTATCCCTTTTGTAACGCCGTCTATATCCAGATTTATAGGTGTATACTTTTCATCTAAACTTAATTCATTACCAAAATCTAGCACAATGCGAGTAGATGCTGTACTAATTTCTATGGCACTACCACCAATTTGATGAGTACCGCGATGTACAGTAATATTCATAGTAACTAATCCTTTATGATTTCTAAGCATTCTGTGCAATATTCATAGTATTCAACAGAATCATTATCATCCTTATCTCTCAAACGATTAGCAGTTTGCGTGCCACTACGTTTCAGCATAAGAAAGCGTATTTGTTTTAACATTTCTTCTTGCTTTAGAATAGCCTTACACAATTTATATAATTGGGTATTTTCATTTAATAATCCCAAGCTCTTAATTTCTTTATATTGCTGTGTTTTAATTGTTTTATCCGGATATCTAGTTTTACCATCATCAAGCGATACCATTAGATTTCTTTCATAGCCGTTTTCATTCTCTGAAAATGCACCTTCATCAAATAATATTACTAATTCTGCCTGAGTGTCATTCAAAGTAGCTTGGTGATTTTCATCATTCAGTTTTTGTTTTACTTGATCTAACGCCAAAAGTTTATAGTATGTATAGGATTCTAAGATACAACGTAATAATGTTTCATCACTCACAGATGGTCTGTATTTTAGTTCAACTATAGAAATTAAATTATCCTTTTCATTGTATGATAATAAATCTATTTTTCCATAAGAATCAGACTTCTCACTTTTTAATGGTGTTTGATAATCAAGAATCTTTCCTAACTCACCTACATCACCTTGTCTGTATAATAATTTAGCTAATATTTCTTCTTTACGATTTGTTGAAATAATACATTCACATTCCTTACTATGATCAGGTACAAAATGATTTGTTCTAACAGGTACTAAAGAATTCCATGCCGTTAATAAATCATTTTCTAAAATGGACTTTGCAATTTGTTCCGTGTATAAATTTCTCTTTTCTTTCTTTTCACCCGTAACATATCCATGATAATTCAAAATGGATGTTTTATAAAAGTTTCCCACTTCTTTTTGTTGATTAGTTAATTTTGAAAACTTGTCTTCTCGATTTATATCACTAAATACTACACCAAAAGTCTCTTTAATACTCATTTCCACAACATACCTCCGACAACAACAAATAATGTACTTTTCTTATATATCATTATATACAATTAAATGGACCAAAAATACCCCATAGTATCTTCTTTTAAATTCTATAGAAATCTCTTGCACCATTTTCTTATATACTTTACTATATATAGAGAAATCTGATTATAAAAAGGAGTCATCATGGCTAATATTAATGAAAACTATTTAAACCTACAAGGTTCTTATTTATTTGCTAATATCGCTAAAAAGGTTGCAGATTATCAAGCAGCTTATCCAGATGCAGATATTATTCGTCTTGGTATTGGCGATGTTACATTGCCACTAGTTCCAGCAATTATCGATGCTATGAGCAAGGCCGTTCAAGAAATGGGCAAAGCAGAAACGTTCCGCGGTTACGGTCCTGAACAAGGTTATGACTTCTTACGTCAAGCTATTGTTGATGGCGACTACAAACCATTAGGTGTAGACATTGCGATTGACGAAGTATTCGTTTCCGATGGTGCAAAATCTGATGTTGGTAACATCCAAGAATTATTCAGCGAAGATAACATCATCGCTATTACCGATCCAGTGTACCCTGTATACTTAGACTCTAACGTTATGGGTGGTCGTACAGGTGAAGCGGTAGATGGTATTTTCCAAAAGGTTGTATACCTTCCTACTTACGCTGAAAACAATTTCTCTCCAGAATTCCCTTCTGAACGTGTAGATATCGTATATCTTTGCTCCCCTAACAATCCAACAGGTACTGTTTTGAGCCGTGCTCGTTTAGCAGAATGGATTAAATGGTGTAAAGATAATGATGCGATTTTGATGTTCGACTCCGCTTACGAAGCTTTCATCAGTACAGAAGACACTGTAAAATCCATCTATGAAATCGAAGGCGCTCGCGAAGTAGCTATCGAGTTCCGTTCCTTCTCCAAAACTGCTGGTTTCACAGGTACACGTTGTGCTTATGCTGTAGTGCCTAAGGAAGTGACTGGCAAAACTATATCCGGTGAACGCCAACCACTAAACCCTATGTGGAACCGTCGCCAATGCACTAAATTCAACGGTGTGCCTTACATCATTCAACGCGGTGCTGAAGCAGTGTATACTAAAGAAGGCCGTGAACAAACTCGTGCTAACATTGCATACTACAAAGAAAATGCTCGCATTATCAAAGAAGGTCTTGAATCCATCGGCCTTACTGTATATGGTGGCGTAGATGCACCATACATTTGGTTAAAAACACCTGGTAACATGACTAGCTGGGAATTATTCGACATCTTGCTCGAACAAGTTCAAATCGTATCTACACCAGGCTCTGGCTTTGGCCCTCATGGTGAAGGATACCTACGTTTAACAGCTTTTGGTAGCCGTGAAAATACAATTCGTGCCGTTGAAAGAATTAAAACATTAAAATTCTAATAATAAAAGGATGTGTCCTCATAAAATTAAACTGCACTCCAAAAATTAGACTCAATTTTTGGGGTGCAGTTCAATTCAGACACATCCTTTTATTATGTTTCTATATTATACAACTTTATTCTATATTACTCTATTCTAAAATTAACAAGTTCATCTTCCAACTTTTTCATTTTGAAAAATTTATCCTTAATATAATTTACTACTTTCTTTTGGTCTTCATAAGACTTATCTTCAATCTGAATTTTGATAAACTCTTTCTGAGATAAACTTTGTCTGATTGTACCATATGCCCGCTCTGCTATATCCTCTAAAACCTCAGGATTATGCCTTAACTGTAAATATATATATTCTGGAATATACTTTCCTCTAAGATCTTCTTTTACTTTAAATACAGGGTAAGCAGATGTAACTGCTACGGGATTATCGGATAGACAAATTCCAAAAGAACCTATATTAGCTCGAGCTGGATTAAAACTAATATTGTGTTTTCTTACTACATTATAGTTTGAATTATCTTCTGAGGTTACCGATATAAAATTTATGCCCCATAAATCTTTTCCTAACGGCATTCCCCAAAACTCTGATTTAGTAATACTAGCCGTTGGATATTGCTCGACATTCTTCTCTTTAATCGGTTCTAAAATAGATTCTAATCTAATATACCCCTCTTTAAGAGCATCAAAATATTGTGATAATAATAAACTCTTGTTGGGATTTCTAAGAATCTTATCTCGTGGAATATAAAATAAATTATCATGGTCTAAACGAATCGAGTAATCGTTTTTTAACATTTCTTCATGCAATGCTATAAATTCATCTAAATCATTAATTCCAGGTAATGGTCTTCTGCGTGTAGTTAATGTATATCCATCATTTTTAACCTTAAAAATAAATACATCTTCTGTTTTTGCAGCACACTCACTCCCAAAAATAAGTATACTTGTTTTAGCTTCAGTATAAGGCATAAAAACTTTAGACGGCAAAGATACAATGCCTCTCAACTGTCCATTTTTAACAATTAATTCTCTTAAAGTAGACATAGAACTATCATTTAATACAGCATCTGGTACAATTATTGCAGCACGAGATTTTACACTTTCTCGTTTCAATGCCTTAAGTATATGTAAAATCGAAACAGCATTACCTTTTTTTATTATAGGGAAATATAATTGAGCTTGTTCCTCAGATACATCCATATTAAAGGGGATATTAGAGATAACCACATTATATTTACCTTCAACGGGATTGGAAAAACTATCGTGTTGAATTATATTACTATGTCCATCACCAGATAGAATCATATTCATCTTAGCTATTTTGGCAGTCTCCGAAACTTCTCCTCCCCAAATTGTTTTTTCACGAAGAGCTAATAAATTAGTATCATCTAGTAAACCAGATTCCTCCAACGTTTGATATATTCTTTCAAATGCGATAATTAACATCCCACCCGTACCACAAAATGGATCATATATTTTATCTCCAAAAGTAGGCTTAATAATATCATTCAAAAATCTTACAATATGCCGAGGAGTAAAGTATTCCCCTAAGTCATTATTAGTTTGATTATATTTTTGAATAAAATATTCAAAAGCATCTCCTTTTATATCAGTATCAATTTGCTTTAAATTTAATGTATCAAGTTTTTGAACTATTTCTTTTAATTTAATCGTATTTCTAATCTTTAAAGCAGAAAATAATGGTTGAGTCTCAGAACTATCAAACAAATTATTCAATCCAGGTATAACAGTCCCATTAATATATTCTAAAAGCATTTCCCCATCTAGATTTCTATAGGAATCCCATAAAAAAGGTTTTGCAATATTATAATGTCGCTCTTCATTTAATTCACTTAATAATTTAAGAAATAGTAAATTAGAAAACTCTGTAAATCTTGCTATACCAGCATTTATACCAGCTTCTCTAAGTTTATCATTTGCAACCTTAAAAACATTAATTAAATCTGTTTTTGATTTTATATCAACCTTACTATTAAGCTCTAACTTACGCCCATTAAATAAACGAAGTTGTGCCAATGGTAACATACCATTAACCTCTTCATTATCAATCAAAAGAACTTCCTCAGTAGGAACATAATATGCAATAAAGCGATTCGCATTATACAAAAATAGAAATCTTGCACCAAGAGCCTTAGCATAATTAAGCCCCTGTTCTTTTGCTTTTTCTAAGTTTTTATATTCGACTCTTTTTGCCTCAATAACTGCTATTGGTACTGCAATATTTTCATCTTCATATAGAATAAAATCAGGAAATGTTTGAATCCCATTAACTTTTAATTTATTTATTTCATCAATAGACCTAGGTTGCTGACGATATACTTGTCTATTTTTTACACCAACATCAACAATCCAACCACAGTTTCTTAAAATTTGTTCTAACAAATTTTCAATTTCTCGTTCCAGCATACTTTCCCCATTCAAAATTTCATATTGCAATTTAAGTTAATTATTTATTATATTGTATCTTACTATTTAAAATTATTAAATAGTAAGTGTAACCTTTACTATTGAAATTCATCACCTTACTTTCTAATCTTATAGAATAGGTTCTAAATAAATACCATTTATTAACTTAAAATAGCGAAATTTATTGACTATAAAAGACCGATTACAGTCCTTCACTAAGAATGTAGTCGGTCTTTTTATATACCCTTACATATATGAATATTTGATTCCAGTATTCCTTAACACTATAGTACTAACAAATAACATTCCCATAATTATTTGTCTCTACTATGTTTACCATCTATTAAAAATTATGGCGAATACCTGCATCAATACGATAGGAGTTATCTACAGTAGCACCAAAGTTTTTAGTGAAAGTACCATAAACATATGTATTAGGACGTACGCTCCAAGAACCACCAAGTTCAAGATCAAGCCATGTGTCTTTTAGGTTCACTTCGCTACCTGTAGTTGGCTCACCGGCCATGCTGTATGTAGCATTCATTTTACCTGAGAACTCATGAGCTAACGCAGCTTTCAGGAATACATTACTGTTTTTACTTTCCTTACCAATGCCTACGCCAATGCGACCAATAACAGAATTTACTGCATCAGAATCAATATGTACTGTGCTGCCTGTATTGGTACGTGCATCGAAGCTTTCACCAGACAAACGGCTGAACGTCAATTCCGCATTAGGATCGATATAGAAGCCATTATTCTTTTTAATACGTTTACCGTATTCAACACTTAAGGACGCCCCTGTATTACGGTAATCACCACTCAATGTAGTGCCTAAGGTATTGTGTACAGTGAAATCATTTTTCAAACGGTTCACTTTGCCAATTACGTCTACATAACGGCCATCCTTAAATTGTTTAGCACCGTATACAGCTAAGCCAGCCGTCTTACCAGAGCCAGAACCGAGAGCGTAATCGTTATTGCTTGTACCGTATAGTAACGCACCACCAACAGTCCAGTCACCACGCAATGTATCATAACCTACTTGCGCCATGTTGTACGTTTGGTTTACATAGGCATCATCTGTAATTTTAGACTTACCACCAATGTATTTACCCCATACGCCATGTTTATCAGAGTTAAGACGTACATCACCGAGGCGGCGTTGTAAATCATTTGTATCTGCTTTCATTTGTATCATAGAGGCAGCCAGTGCACTCTTAGCGCCAGATACAAGTTCACTTTCACGAGTTGTTATCACAGCTTGATCTGTAACGCTAGCTTTTCCATCGATAGCGAAGCTTTCTGTACCTAGATTAGTAGAGTATGTAGGACTAATAAGGCCACCATCAACCTGTACATTTACACCTAAATTACGTTCCCCTTTATTAAAGTTAGTGTATGTTAACTTATTTGCTAATTGGTGCAATGTACCTCTAGGATTATTAATATTTGCATAACCTTTAAGGGCCTCTGAAGAACTGTGCATAGTTACAGATGAGCCTTTTTCAGCATGATTGATAACTACTTGGCCTTTACCTTGTGCAGATGCAGGAGCACCCTTTTCGTAATCGATAGCTGTATGACCAGCATAGTTATTAATTGTAATAGGACGAGCGTCTACAGCTTGGATAATACCTTTGCTAGCTGCATCTTTACCACCTATGAAATGTTCTACACGGCTACCAGTATATAAATAGTTTGCATTATCTGGGCGACCTTGCGTAGGATATACGCGCTCAGCACCTAACCATTCATTACGCCAAGTAGCACCATTTTGTAAATATAATCGCAAACCACCATGGTACGGATTATTATTGCTTTCATCAAATTCGTTAAGCACACCCCCTACTAATTTAGAATTGGGTGTCGTTAAACCTAATGAAATTTCAGAACCATGGTTATGAGGATTTTTCTCTATACCATAATTTTTATCTAAAAACCCTACATTACCATACATTTTCACATCATTAGTGCCTGGTTCTAAGCCATCCATACCAGTATTTACATAGACAAATCCTTCTTCAGATAAAGCAGAATACGTATCAGATGTATCAAGTGGATATGTTTTTATATCGGCCCCACCCAGCACACGGATATAACCGTCTTTATTAGCTTGCAAGCCAACACCGACTACATCGATATTTGCATTGCCTTTTACGGTTACACGCGTATCATCATTGTTACCATCACTGGTTAAACCGCCATAACCAGCATAGATACCACTCATGTAATAATGTGCCAAATCAGGTCTGCGTTTCTCTCCGCTTTCCGCCGGCGCTGGATTCGTAATTTTCACAGTTACATTCTTGTCGATAGCTACTTGTGTACCATCAAGTGCATAAATCCCAGTCACATTGTTATGGTATTTTTTACCATTTACACCAAGGCCAGATACATTGACAGTTAAGTCATCTGTAAAGTGTTTATTTTCACCCCACAAGTTAAGACCGATGGATTTGCCATCTGTATGACTTTCCACCGTTGTAGCTGAAGTCAAAGTAAAAGTACTAGCTCCTGTTAAAATTAATGCAGCAATAACAGCAGCGTTTACCTTTCTTATCATCTCTTACCTCCTATAACACTCAAACTATAAATAAAGCTAGTTCAATTGTATCTAGGATGGGGGTATATGTGTCAATTTCTACTCATATGATTTTTTATTTTATGTGTATAACAATACGCAATGTATCGATATAGTTGTACCAAAATCGATGTCCCCCCTATGTATTAAGTGCTTCTCCAGTCCATGGCAATTAATTCTATAGAAAAATATCAAATACCTTAGTTTTGTGCTATAATAGTTATGTTAATTATTAAATTTCTCGATTTATATAGGAGGCTAATATGAGCAAAATTCGTATTGGTATCGTTGGCTACGGCAACTTAGGTCGTGGCGTTGAAGCATCCGTAAAATTACAACCTGATATGGAGCTTATTGGTGTATTCTCTCGTCGTAAAGGTTTAGAAACAGTTTCTGGTGTTCCTACATATACTATGGAAGATCTACCAAACTTCAAAGGTAAAATCGATGTTATGGTTCTTTGCGGTGGTTCTGCAACAGACCTTATCGAACAAACTCCAATGGTAACTAAATACTTCAACTGTATCGATTCCTTCGATACACATGCACGTATTCCTGAGCATTTTGCTAATGTAGACAAAGTAGCTAAAGAAGCTAAAACTGCTACATTGATTTCTTGCGGTTGGGACCCAGGCATGTTCTCTTTGCAACGTGTATATGCTGAAAGCATCTTGCCTCAAGGTAAATCTTATACATTCTGGGGCCGTGGCGTTTCCCAAGGTCACTCCGATGCTATCCGTCGTATTGATGGTGTTCTTGATGCTCGTCAATACACTGTTCCTAAAGAACAATACCTTGAAGCTATCCGTAATGGTGAAACTCCAGACGTTGATGGCTACAAAGGTCACCTTCGTGAGTGCTATGTAGTGGCTGCTCCTGATGCGGACAAGGCTAAAATTGAAAACGAAATCAAAACTATGGAAAACTACTTCGTAGGTTATGAAACTGTAGTAAACTTCATTTCTCAAGAAGAACTTGATCGCGACCACAAAGGCATTCCACATGGTGGCTTCGTTCTTCGCTCTGGTGAAAGCACTGAAGGCACACGTCATGTTGTTGAGTATTCCTTGAAACTTGACTCCAATCCTGAATTTACTGGCTCTGCACTTGTTGCTTACGCTCGTGGTATCTACCGTCTTGCTAAACACGGCGGCACAGGTTGCTACACAGTATTCGACATTCCACCAGCTTGGATCTCCACACATTCCGCTGAAGAATTACGAGCTCACTCTCTATAAGACACAAAATAAAATCCCACACTAATGTGTGGGATTTTATCTACTTCTATGGTATACTACTTAGAAGAAGTGAGGCGTAGATGTTTTCCGGCGTCAGCTCTCACATCTCTGACTAATTTGAAAATGTGACCTGACACATCTAGAGGCCTCGACATCAATATATAATTTGTCGATTTCTATGTAAAGGGATTTAGTGACACTACTAGTCACCTATGTGACTAATGGTGTCACTTTTTTAGTACAAATTTATAGCATCTATATGATATAATATTTATTTGATAGAGTTTCTACGGAAGCTTTCACAAAGAACGAAATCAATTAGTTAATAAAAGGTGGTACCATGAGCACAAATTTAGAAGTAGGCATCGTAGGCCTTCCAAATGTTGGTAAAAGTACATTATTCAACGCCATTACAAAAGCAGGCGCTGAAGCTGCCAACTATCCATTCTGTACAATTGAGCCAAACGTAGGTGTCGTTGACGTTCCAGATAATCGTTTAGCGGTACTAGCTGAAATGTTTGGTTCTAAACGCATTCTTCCTGCTGCTATGCGATTCGTAGATATTGCAGGCCTTGTAGAAGGTGCGTCCAAAGGCGAAGGTTTAGGTAATAAATTCCTTAGCCACATCCGCCAAGTAGATGCGATTGCTCAAGTTATTCGTTGTTTTGATGACCCTAACATCACTCACGTTTCTGGATCTATCGATCCAATTCGTGATATCGAAATCATCAACACTGAGCTCTGCCTTGCAGACCTTGAATCCGTGGAAAAACGTAAACAACGTATTGAAAAAATCGCTAAATCTGGTGACAAAGATGCGCGTGCTGAGTTACCATTACTAGAACGCATCATCGAAGGTCTAGGTGAAGCAAAACCAGTTCGTGCACAAGGTCTCGAAGAAGAAGAATTAGAAATGATCAAAGAGTTGACATTGCTTACAGCAAAACCATCTCTTTATGTAGCTAACATTTCTGAAGATGAAGTATCTGATTACTCTTCCAACGAATATGTAAAACGTGTTGAGGAATATGCAAAAAACGAAGGAGCTGGCATCGTTGTTGTGTCCGCTCGTATCGAGTCCGAAATTGCAGAGTTATCCGAAGAAGAATCCGCCGCATTCCTCGAAGATCTTGGCCTTGAAGAATCTGGCTTAACTAAACTTATCAAAGCAAGTTATGCACTCTTAGGTCTTATCAACTACTTCACGGCTGGTGAAATGGAAGCTCGTGCATGGACAATCGTAAACGGCACAAAAGCGCCTCAAGCGGCAGGCAAAATCCACTCCGATATTGAAAAAGGCTTTATCCGTGCTGAAATCGTATCCTTCGATGACTTACAAGCTTGTGGCAGCCAAAATGCGGCTAAAGAAAAAGGTCTTGTACGCCTAGAAGGCAAAGACTACGTTATGAAAGACGGCGATGTAACACACTTCCGCTTCAACGTATAATACAAATTAATAACAAAAAACCAGTAAATCGAACGATTTACTGGTTTTTTTAATGCTACAAAAAGCTTTTATTTAATTTTATTTGTCATCATTGCCCAATGCATTTTTAAGGCCACTAATCGCACCTTCTACAGCATCTTTAGCATCATCTGCAGCTTTCTTAACATCATCTGCAATATCATTAGCAGCGTCTTTTACTTTTGCTACTGTATTTTCAACAACGCCTTCTGCTTCCATTTGTTTGTCATCAGTTAATTTGCCAACATTTTCTTTTACTGCACCTTTAACTTGATCTAATTTATCATCTAATGCCATAATTGTGACTCCTTTCATGTAAAATCACGTTTAACCATATAAAATCTACTTTTATAAGTAAAGGGCTATCCTTTTTTTCCGAAGAAAAATGAGACTACAGCAACAACAATTACTGCACCCAATACAGATGGAATTAAGGACATTCCTGCTAAGCTAGGACCCCAAGTACCAAATAGGGACTGACCTACGGACGAGCCAATTAAACCAGCAACAACGTTAGCGATAACGCCCATTGCACCGCCTTTGTTAGTGATGGCACCAGCTAGGAACCCGATAAAACCACCAACAATAATTGACCATAACATACAATCACTCCTTCCTATTCAATCAAAATATTCATAAATCCTATCAAATAATGCAGTTTTTATAAATATTTTAGAATCATTGTATATTTATAATATAGCATTCAATTCTAAAGATTAAATGAAGAATTTCGATTTAGTTCTACATATATGATCTACTCAACTACTGTTACAATTTCGTCTAAAGTACGGCGCGTTTTATTACGATGTGGTTCTTCGTCTCGGTAACCAAAGGCAGCCATTACAGCTATGCCAAAGTGTTTAGTATCGAATAGGCCAAGTTCATCACCTAAGAGTTCTGTCATGTCATCTTGATTGAAGCCTTCTAATGGACAAGAATCTAAGCCTTCATACGCTGCCATAGTCATCATATTCGCCATAACGATATACGCTTGTTTAGAGGCCCAATCAAAAGCAGCACGTTCAGACTCAAATGTTTTATAATCACTTGTAGTAAATTGAGCATATTTTTCTTTATAAATAGCATCTACTTCAGCAGGTAATTGTTTAACCTCTTCTTGAATATAACGTACATAGGGAGAATCAAATTCTAAATCTATCTTTTTACGTGTTAAGAATACCACAAAATGACTTGCTTCAAGGCCCGCATGAATGCCCCAGCCATGAGCTTTCATTTTTTCCCGAATTTCTGGATTTTGAATAACTAGCAATTCAAAAGGCTCAAAACCAAGGGATGTAGGTGCCAAACGAGCTGCTCTTAAAATAGCATTCCAGTCTTCTTCAGAGATTGTCTTATTGCTATCAAACTTCTTACAAGCATAGCGATAGGTCATAGCGTACTCTAAATCGTTACGATCCAATTTAGGGGCTGTTAATTTTACATTTTCTATTTCATACTTGCTCATATATACCTCCATAATGATAAAAAATATCATATATTTATAGTACCATAGTTAGCCGTTAAATTACAGAAGAATGAAAATTTTAATAAAAAACAAGAAAAAGCCTAGACGATGTCTAGGCTTTATATGGTACAGCTAGCTCACCTTTTTCATACCAAAAGAGGCCAGATGTACTAATCTTATGTTCTTTTAAAATAGTCTGAACCTGCTCTACAATACTTGGATCTATTTGCACAGATAAACCACACATATCGTAAAGCTCTGGAGGTGTAGCCATCAATTGATGAGGCACCGCTAATTCTGTTAGTATCTTGTCTGCTTTATCGCCAAAATAATAGGACGTAAAGACGACAAGTAATTTTTTATTTTCCAATGCCTCACCTCCTACCATAGCATATACCATTCCATTGTTATAACATTAACGATCCGTTTAAAGCTAAGACGTTCCGTCTAAACCTGTCAGTTAAAATGCTAGTGCTAAGAATTATAACTTAACTATATTCTCCCCAAGAATAGAGTCCGTAATAGCGTACATATTTGTAATGCTACCTACGCCAAGTTCTTCTTTTACCCCAAAGTAATCGAGACAAATGCCACATGCTGCAATTTCAACACCAAGATCAGCTAGTTTTTTAATATTTTCTAAATGAACAGAATCCTTAGTTACCATCTTAACACTGCTATTAATGAAATAGATCTTTGATGGTTTTATATCAGCTTCTACCATGCACACCCAGAAGGTTTTCATCAAATTTCTACCGAGCTCTTCACTACCTTCACCGAGATAATCTTTTGTCATCAAGATAACTCGGTTACCATAGTTCATCGGTTCGCAACTCGCTTCTGTAACAGGATTTGCATTTGGCGTCATAGTGAGGTAGAAATCCTTACCATCTTGGCGGATTGCCACACCATAACCACGAGACTTGCCAAACTTTTCTACATTATCGCGACTCACTTCATTATCTACAATAGTAGTAATAACAGCATCTGGATTCGCATCGCTAACCTTCTTAGTTTCAATCACAGGTTTTGGACACAAGCTACCACGTACATCTACAGTTAATTCATTTGTATTGCTCATCATACACCTCTATATTATATACATTATATGTTTTGTAAAAGTATTACCTATCAGCTATCAGCTATCAGCTATCAGCTATCAGCTATCAGCTATCAGCTATCAGCTATCAGCTATCAGCTATCAGCTATCAGCTAATGATATTGTAATTAAATATCGCTTGCCAATGGTAAAAAATATATTTTTTATAAATCTATTCTGTAACACGTACTGCTAGCCCACTGAAACTTTCAACAGTACCAACAATACTAGCACAGTCAATGCCAGATTCGTGTAAGGCCTCAACCAATTTATTACCTTCACTAGCAGGCACGGAGAAGAGTAAGCCACCCGAGGTTTGGGGATCAAAGAGAATATCTGTCCATACAGGGTCCAAAGCCTGATCTACTTGAACGTCTGTTATAGCTTTTCGATTCCCATAGGATGCAGCTGGTACTAATCCCATTTGAGCCGCTTCGATGACATCATCAAAGAGAGGAATGTCGTAAGCCTTAATATGTATTGTCACATCGGAGGCACTAGCCATTTCTACTGAGTGCCCCATTAGACTAAAGCCTGTTACGTCTGTACAAGCATGGATGGTAAAGTTGTGAGCCACCTCTGCTCCCACCCGATTTAATGTACTCATGCTAGTGACGGCCTGCTCAGTACCTACAGGAAATAAATCTGCTTTCAGAGCATTATTCATAATACCTGTTCCAATACGTTTAGTTAGAACCAATACATCCCCTACTTGGGCCCCTTTATTTTTCCAAATTCGATTTGGGTTCACTTGCCCTGTCACAGACATACCGAAGATGGGTTCTTTATTTTCTATGCTGTGACCACCAACGATGGCAGCACCAGATTCAGCCACGATGGATCCCGCTCCATTTAATACATCTGTTAATATACCTTGTTCAACAAGAGGCACAGGAAACCCCACAATATTCATAGCCGTTAAAGGCGTACCGCCCATAGCATATACATCACTCAAAGCATTAGCAGCCGCAATTTTACCAAATAAAATAGGATCATTAACCATGGGCGTAAAGAAATCTAATGTTTGCACTAATGCTAGTGTATCTGAAAGTTTATATACCCCTGCATCGTCAGCACCTGTCATATCTGCCAGTACGTGTTCATTGGTAACAGGTGTCACCGCTTTTAATACACGATTTAATATATGAGGCCCAATCTTACACGCACAGCCCCCACTTGTTACGTAATCAGTGAGTCGTACCATACGTCCTCCTTATTCATTCTCGGGCAATCGAGATACGATTTTCTTAACTGCCTTTTCAAATTTCGGGCGCGGCATCAATAGTTGATGACCACAACCATTACATACGATGAGAAAGTCTGTACCAATCCGCTTAACTTCCCATTCATCACTGCCACAGGGATGTGACTTTTTCATTTTTACCACATCGCCTACGTAATATCTAACAAATGCCATAGCGCCTCCTTTTACATCGTTTAGTATTTATATACTTATTATACAAAAAATGCCATGTTCTATAAACATATCAGAATTCTATAGTTATTTTATGGAGAGTTATTAGTACATTTAACGAAAAGATTATTAATACGTAATCAATAATGATTTTTCATTTAGTTATCATTCTCAATATCAAAATAGACTTATTTTATAAATCCCATACTATTCAACCTTTAAGAAACCGCATTTTTACTACATTGATAATATTTATCATTTAGAAAATTTTCGAAATAAATTTTACAAAAACACTTGCATTTCTCATTTAGTATGTTACAATATAGTCAACAATGATTATTCGTTAAGTATACGAATATCCCATTGTATATAAAACTGTTAAGACGGCAAGTGCCGAAAAAACAAAAATCAGTAAGTACTATTTTAAGAGTTAGGCAAGTGTCTATTTAATCCAAGAATAAGTTTTCTTACTAAGGCGAAGTCGCCCACGAAAATTGTAGAATAAGTATTCTATTATTTGAATTCACAACCAAGTGGTTATGAATATAGAAGTTAAGTAACAAATTTGAAAATTATCGTAAGTACAAAGGAGTATTAAAATGGCAGAATTAAAAGGTTCTAACACTGAAAAAAATCTTCAAGCAGCATTTGCTGGTGAATCCCAAGCATTCCAAAAATATACTTTCTACGCAGCAGCAGCTCGTAAAGCTGGCATGAACGAAATCGCTGATTATTTCGAAGAAACAGCTCACAATGAATCCGCACATGCTAAATTGTGGTTCAAAGCTCTTCATGGTGGCGACGTATCTTCCGATATCGAAGCTAACCTTCGTGATGCAGCAGCTGGTGAAAACTACGAACACACTACAATGTACAAAGATTTCGCTGACGAAGCTGAAAAAGAAGGCTTTGCAAAAATCGCTTACCAAATGCGCGAAGTTGGTAAAATCGAAGCTCGTCATGAAGCTCGTTACCTTGCATTAGCAGCTCAAGTATCCGGTAACAAAGTATTCACTAACGATGAACCAGTTGCTTGGATCTGCGCTAACTGTGGTTACGTACACGTTGGTGAAGAAGCTCCTAAAGTTTGCCCAGTATGTGCTCACCCACAAGCTTTCTTCCACCGTTTCGTGGAATCCATCTAATCTGTAAGTACGACACTAACTAAACTAACAACCTGTAAGTACAGATTTAAATTAAACACACCTGTAAGTACAATATAATCTTACAGTAAGTACTAACAACTTCCTTAACAAAAAGACGATGACTTAGGTCATCGTCTTTTTTTGTGTTCTATTCGCTATTTAGTACTATCCACTAAATGCTTAAACTGTTGTACCGCCTCATAAGGGTTATCTGCATGCGCAATAGCAGATATGATGGCAACACCACAGGCTCCCGCTTCTAGTATAGGCTTCGCATTGTCTAAAGTTATTCCCCCAATACCAACACATGGTAAGGTCAAGCCTTCTGCTTGTAGTTCAGCGACACGCTCCGGTCCACATGGCTCTTGTGCATCAGGTTTACTACTTGTAGCATACATAGGACCTACACCTACACAGTCAGCATAGATTATATCAGTCTTATGAAGTTCCTCCACGGAGTGAATGGAGATGCCAACCACCTTATGGCCTACAAGATTACGAACGGATTCTAGGCTCATATCCTCTTGCCCTACGTGAACGCCATCAGCATTAACAGCTACTGCTAAGTCTACATCATCGTTAATAATATAGAGTACATTGTACTTAGCACAGATTTGTTTTAACTGTTGGGCTAACTCTAGTTTCTGTTGCCCCACTAAAGTACCTGCGCCCTTTTCTCTAAATTGGAAACAAGTCACACCGCCTCGACAAGCATCCTCTACGATAGAGAGTAATCGATTTTCATTCAGTTCCACATCTTGCGTACCACTGATGAAATATACTTGCAATTGATCTGGCACAACTATAGGGCGTATACGATTTTCAGACATAAGCACCGCATCATCGAGTGTATATAAGGCATCCATAAAGGCTACACTAAAGCTACCAGGTTTTACGCCACTTACCTGCACTGCACTTTCACCGGCCAAACCATAGTAAGCCAATGCATAGGCGAGAAACTCACCGATAGATAGTCTGTTTTTACATGGATAATAAGCACTGAAGAAAGCCGCCAATACAGCCCCTAATAGACAGCCCGTGCCCGTTACAGCTGTCATAATAGGGTGTCCGTGTGGAACGGCAAACACCCGAGTTCCATCGGAAACATAATCCTCTTCGCCAGTAGCTACAATAGGACAGTTGATAAGGCGCGCTAGACGATATGCGATAACAGCACTATCCTCGATTTGTCCTCCATCTACACCTTTACCGGTAGTGGATGTATCTGCCTGATTATTAGGAATTAAAGCATCGTATATAGCTTTAATTTCACTTTGATTACCTCGCACTAATGAGATATCACCAGTCTTAATCAAGTCTAACACCACAGATAAACGATAAGCCCCCGCATGACACCCCACTGGATCTAAAACGATAGGAACCTCATGTTTCTTCGCCAGTGCTATGGCCTCTTTATAGTAACTAACCTTGTCAGGTGTAAGAGTACCAATATTGATGAGTAGCGCCGATGCATGGACGATGAGGTCTTTCAAATCTTCACTACACTCACTCATCACAGGTGATGCGCCAATGGCGAGTAAACCATTGGCTGTAAAGGTCCTCACCACATCATTGGTAATACAAATAACGAGAGGGTTTCTCTGGCGCAACGTTTCTAATATATTAAGTTCAGGCCAAATTTGACCATTCATATATGGATTTTCATAGGTCATATCACTATCTCCTCTCGTCATTTTTCAAGAGCTCATCCATCGTTTCAGGTCCATTAAATAAGAGGCCATAAGCCATATGATTAACGGGACCACAGCCATTTCCCAGCCCGGGATTATGTTTAATAGCAAGTGCAATATAGTCCTTGGCAATACCAATGGCATCCATTACGTCACGGCCCTTTGCAAGCTCCGCCGTAATCACTGCAGAGAAGGTACAGCCCGTTCCATGAGTATGTACCGTATCATATTTAGGGCTTGTCCAAGTACGGACGCTACCATCTTTAGTGAAAGCATAATCCGTTGCATCTTCGCCGATGTGACCGCCTTTAATGATAACTACTTGAGGCCCTAAGTCCTGTAAAATTCGATTGGCCGCCGTTGTTATGTCACTTTCACAATCAATAGACATGTCCGCTAAGACCTCAGCCTCGCTGCGGTTAGGTGTAATCACTGTAGCCGTCGGAATAAGTTTAGATTTTAAGAAATTTACCGCTTCATCTGATACGAGTCGGTCACCGCTAGTGGCAATCATAACGGGATCCATTACATAAGGAATTTGTTTACTCACATAAGGATAGATGAGATCCATCATCTCCGGCAAGGCAATCATTCCCGTCTTAACGGCTTGAGGTTCAATGTCAGAATATACATCGTGTAATTGTCGGTCAATACTCTCTAGCGACAGATGTTCTACATGATGTACGCCCGTCGTATTTTGGGCTACCACAGAGGTAACAACAGCCATGCCGTATACGTGACGACTTTGGAAGGATTTCAAATCGGCCATAATACCGGCACCACCACTAGGATCAGTACCAGCAATTGTCAATGCAGTATGTAGTTTCATTATGCCTCCTTATGTAATAGATGACGACGAGATAAGATTTGTAATACTATGAAACCAATGCAAGCACCTGCTACAGAGCTCATGGCGAAGGATGTAATCAAAGTCAACAATGCCAAAGGTTTACCTAACAAGAAATTGGCTATAGGATAACTCACAAGAGCACCGATAAGGCCGGTACCAATGATTTCGCCTAGAGCTGCCGCCCATAGAGCGTTATATTTCTTATATAAATAAGCCGATAACCAAGCGCCAATCATGCTGCCTGGAAAGGCTAAAGGAGAACCTAGTGCCAATATATTGCGCAAACAAGATGTACTAAAGGCAGCACCTACGGAAAATCTTGCCCCCACCACAACGGCTAAGATAACATTAATCATATGTTGAAACGGAAAAATACGCGCTGGTCCAATAGGAATTGATGTAGTAGATAATACTACGCCTAAAGCTACACATATGCTAGCAATAATTAGTTTTTTCATAATACCTCCAAACATATAAAAACGAGACCACTTCAAATGGAATGGTCTCGTAATAGTTTAGTATTATGTTGCACTCCACTTCCCTACGCCAGTATTATCTGGATCAGGTCTAGGGTTTTGAATGGTCAATCTCAGCAAAAGCACCCCTAGTGGCAATATATTTTTATACTCTAGTTATAACATCAATATACAATCTATGCAACAAAATAATTGACGGTTCCCGTAGCACCTCGTATAATAAAGCCATAACGGGGTGCTCACAAGAGTGGGCTGAGAGTAAGCTATCGCTTTAACCCATAACCTGATTTGGATAATGCCAACGTAGGGAACATAGAGGATTAATAGCCGAGTTCCTTTTTGGACTCGGCTTTTTCTATGACTTCCTGGCAAGGAGGACGTATGAAAGACACATACATTACACAACCACAGTTCGCCATGATATGGTTTGGCGCCGCTCTATCTATAGCGGAAATTATGACAGGAACTTATCTGGCCCCCTTAGGGCTCACTCAAGGTCTATATGCTATCATACTGGGGCATATCATCGGCGGTATATTGCTCTTTGGAGCGGGCCTCATCGGTGGACGTTTACGGCAAGGCAGTATGAATACTACCGCCTTCAGCTTTGGCCCACTAGGGGCTAAAGGCTTTGCCTTTTTAAATATGCTTCAACTTATCGGCTGGACTAGCATCATGATCTACGATGCTATGCTAGCCTTACAAGAGCTAGCCCCCCTTTCCCCTATGATTTGGACGATAGCTATTGGCGCGCTTGTCATCCTGTGGCTTTTCATCGGCCTCCACAATACGGGCTATATTCAAGCCATCGTATCTGTTCTATTGCTAGGGCTCACCCTCTACATGGGCGCTCACATGATATCGCAGTGGCCTAGTGAAGGTATCCTTCTAACTAGCGGAAACATGAGTTTCATCGCTGCCCTTGAGTTATCTATTGCCATGCCCCTATCTTGGCTACCACTCATCAGTGATTATACCCGTGAAAGTAAAAAACCTTTCTCCGCATCACTTACAAGTGCTACAGTCTACACTGTAACAAGTATCGTTATGTACACTTTAGGTCTTAGTGCTGCAATCTTTGGCGGTGGTGACTCCATCATTACGATCATGATGAATGCAGGCCTCGGTCTTGCGGGCCTCATCGTTATTATTTTCTCTACCGTTACTACAACCTTTATGGACGCTTACTCTGCAGGCGTATCTAGTACGACTATCTATAACGCTGCCTCCAGTAAAGGTATCGCCGTCATCGTTACTATCGTGGGCACTATTGCAGCTATTCTATACCCAATGGATGATATTACAGACTTCCTATACCTCATCGGCTCTGTATTTGCTCCGATGATTGCCATCTTATTGGCGGATTACTTTATCAATCGCCAACAGGTACAAACATTATCCGCTTATCTCGTACGAGGTCTTATTTGGGCCGTATCCGTTGGTTTATACCACTATATGTTACATAGTGAAAGCACAATAGGTGCTACATTACCATCCTTTACAATGGCATTTATCGTTACAGCTATCGTTGGATTTATAAGTAAAACAGCGCACATATCAACAGAAATTAAGTAGCATTAGCAAGTAACATCTATTATAAACGTACTAATTCAATATTAAAGATTAAAGATAATAGTAAGTACACTGCTATCATTGCTATCAACTATCTAAAAAGAAAACACCTTCACAATCCACTAGTTACTGAACTATACATCTCAAAATTGTGTCCAATTTTTGGCATGTAGTTCATAGGATTATGAAGGTGTTTTATGTATCTCTATTTAATTTTAAAGTATTTTATCACTGTATCAAAACCATATGGTTTAAATGTTTATCATCATTCAGCAATCGTAATAAGCCCGTTTTTACAGGTCCAGTGTCTATCTCCTACGCTTTCTGCTTCGCTTTCATCATGGGTAACCCATACGCAAGGTACATCCCATTCACGGATGATAGAAACAAGATCCTCTCGAACCTGTTTACGCAAATTCCAATCTAATGCAGATAATGGCTCATCGAGAAGCAACACAGTCGGTTTAGAGTAGAGCGCACGGCCTAGTGCAACTCGTTGTTGCTCACCACCGGATAAACTACCTGCCTTTATATGTCTATATCTTTCAAGACCTAACCGATTTAATAAACTATCGCACATATCCGGTGTGCCACGTTTACTATAGGTAACATTATGCTCTACAGATAGGTGAGGAAATACGATATTACCTTGTGGCATATAGCCTACTTGACGTTCTTGAGCAGGCACCCAAAGTTTTTTATCTCTATCAACCCACGTCGTTTCATCACATTGAATGCGGCCAGTTGTGGGTTTTACAAGGCCTGCAATACATTTGATAAAGGTGCTTTTACCACTACCGGACTGTCCAGTCAATACAGTAATCCCAGAAGTCAGTGTGCCCTCAGCTTTCACAGTCACAGAAGGTCTAGCTACAGTAAAGGAAAATGTAATCATAGAGCCTCCTAATTATTATCTGTATGGCGGAACAAGGAACCTTTTGTAATAAGGTGAATCCCGCTCAGTAACGCCAATGTAAGAACACAAATATAAATAACGAGCTCAAAGGCATCCATGTACTGCCCGGCCTCTACATAGGAGTAGATAGCTAATGGCATAGTGCGTGTTACCTTTGGAATATTACCAGCAATCAAGATGGTAGCACCAAATTCGCCCATGGCACGACAGAATGCCAAGATGCTGCCTGTCACAATACCTTTCCATGCAAGGGGAATTGATATAGTGAAGAAGATACGTAGCTCAGAGGCACCTAATGTTCGAGCTACATCCTCCATATTATGATCTACGGACTGCAATGCAGAACGTACTGTTTGATAGAACAGTGGAAATGCAATAACAGAAGAGGCTATGACGGCACCAGAAGCGGCAAAGACGACGCTCATGCCATGAGCTTCAAGCCAAGCCCCAAAGGCATAACCCGGTGTAAATACCATAAGCAGCGCAAAACCAACGACTACAGGAGGTAGTACTAGAGGCAATGTAATAAGAGCATCAAGAATAGCAATACCGCCCCATTTACAGCGTTTCATCCAATAACAAGTTGCTAAGCCACTTAAAATAACTATAATAAGAGCAATACTCGCCACCCACAGTGATAGCCAAAATGGACTCATGCTATACCCCCTTTCTATTTAATAATGCTGAAATCATATATTTCAAGCTAGGACTAACAACAATAATATATATATTGTACCATAAGAAAACGCTAGCTATGAGAGCTAGCGTTTTACTCTTATTTAGAAGTGGAGAAACCGTATTTCTCTAATACTTTTTGTCCCTCTGGGCTCATTACATATTGGTAGAAATCTTTTGCCAATGCATTGTCATATTTTTTAATGATACCGATTGGATAGATAACTGGATCATGAGAGTCTGCAGGTGTTACTGCAGAAATTTGAACGGCATCACCTGCTGCAATGGCATCAGTTTTGTAGATGAAGCCTGCATCACCAGCACCTTGGCTAACAGAAGCCGTTACGGCTTTTACATCTTTTGCGTATACTACATTAGGCTCTACTTGTTCCCAAACACCTAATTTAGTTAATACTTGTTTACCATAGTTACCAGCTGGCACTGTTTCAGGGTTCCCCAATACAATGCGTTTCACACTAGTAATTTGACCTAACTCAATTTTAGGTTGACCTTTGGGAACTACGAGAACGAGTTCATTTGTAACGAACGGTTTTACATCACTTACAAGGTCTTTTTCTTGTAACATTTTCATATTTTTTTCGTCAGCAGAGATGAATAAGCTAGCTGGTGCACCTTGTTCAATTTGTTGGCGCAATGTGCCAGAACCAGCAAAGTTAATAGCAATTTGATCGTCTGCTAAATTATGGCTTTTTTTGTAAGCATCAGCCAGTTCTGTAAGAGCCCCTTTAAGACTGGCAGCAGCTTGTACAGTAATCTTTTCAGATGTACTTGGTTTACCTGTTTCTGCCGGTTTGCTTGCATCGTTACCACAGCCCACTAGAAAAGCAAGCATGAAAACGCTCATTAATACTAATAGAATTCGTTTCATAATTCCTCCTGTGCATCCCTTTGGATTCCACACTGTGAAAGCTATGATTACTAACCGCAGAGACACCATCAAAGAACAAACTAAATATACAATATATTCACATTATACTATACATTTGTTAATTAATATGTATGTAAAAGCTCACATTTTGTATATATATTTCTGATGAATATGATAAGTAATCATAATGAATCAACTTTTAAGCCCCAAAACAATACATCCTATGGTATGATAATACTATAAATACTTTAAATACTATAAATACTATATAATGATACTCTAATAATTAATGAGAAACTCCAGGTGAGACAATGAATATATTTGAATTAATTGGTCATATATTTATGAATTCTATGATCCCAATCTTCATACTCATCGGCGTAGGATTTATACTAGATAGGAAATTCAAACTTGACCTCTATACATTGAGTAAATTGAATTTCTATATACTACTACCAACCTTTGTATTCAGAGCCATGTATGAAGCAAAATTTACATCTAGCACACTAGAAATTGTATTTTGTGCACTAGTTGTACTCATCCTAAACTCTATACTTTCTGGTGTAGTCGGTAAAATACAAGGTTATGATGTAGCAAAAATTGCAACATTAAAGAACTGCGTCATGTTTAATAACGTTGGAAATATGGGTATTGCTCTTGCTATCTTCGTATTTACGAATGTGCCTTATATCATTGATGGAGCAACCCCCTATGCTGACTTAGGCCTCGTTAGCGTTGTATCTATCATGATTATACAAACCATTACAAGTAATACCTATGGTTTCTACCAGGCTGGCGCTGGACGATTGAGCACACGAGATGCCTTAAACGTAGTCTTCCATATGCCAATGGTATACGCTATCCCTCTAGCATTACTTTGTCAACTATTGCCTTTTGATTTACACGGTCTCTTCTTCTTTGCACCTCTCAAGATTTTTGCTAATGCCTTTGTTGGTGTTGCGATGATCGCTTTAGGGGTACAAATTAATAGAACACCATTAAACTTCTTTAAGGCCGATGTTATGCTCGCTACATCCTTACGGCTCATCGTAAGCCCTCTTATCGCAGCAGTTATTACGATACTCTTTATTATGTTCTACGGCCCAATGCATCCAATAGCAGCACAGACTATAGTCATTACCTACAGTGTCCCAACAGCTATTAATATGGCACTCATTGCTATTGAAATGAAGAATAATCCCGAATATGCTACGCAAATCGTTATGGGCACCACAATTCTATCGGCAGTAACTATGCCGCTATTTATTACAATCGCCTATTATCTTTTCCCATTATATTGATACTAGTATACCTATACAAAAAGGAGCCCTTTTAAAGGGCTCCTTTTGTACACTTAAACAATTATCGTCTTACTTACTGATGAGATACGTGTTCCATACCCATTCTTACGAGACCTTCTACATGATCATCGTTTAGAGAGTAGTATGCAGTTTTCCCTTCCTTACGATAGGTTACAAGGCGTGCTTGACGTAATACACGTAGTTGGTGTGAAATAGCAGATTGACCCATTCCCATTGTTTCTGCAATATGATTAACACACATTTCATTTTCTAATAATAATTCTACTATTTTAAGGCGCGTAGGATCTCCCAAGATTTTAAACAGTTCTGCTAGCTTTAGCAATGCTTCTTGTTTGTCGCTCATATAATCCCCCATATCTTAAATCACTATTCATGTTTATGTATCATTCTTATATTACTTATGTTCTTACTCATTTGTAACCCCGTGGGGCATACATATAAATATTATATCATTTTTATTATATTAAAAAAGAGACTTTGTTTAAACAAAGTCTCTTTTTATATCATATCTATACAGGATATGAATTATTTAATGATTAATACAGGGCAAGTGGAGTGACTAGTTACATAGCTACTTACGCTACCCATGAACAAGCCTTTCAATGGACCAAGGCCACGGCTACCCATTACGATAAGATCAGCATTGTATTTTTTAGCTACTGCCAACAATGCAGGGCCAGGGGAGCCAACTTCGAATACGCTTTTAACTTTTACACCTGTAGGAATTTCTTTCACTACATCGTTAAGAATTTCTTTACCAGTTTCTTCCATATCTTCCGCAATTTGTTCAGATACGTAGCCACCGGAAATTGGTGTTTGATCGAAATTGGAAATAGCAGACACAATATTTGCAACGTGAACAACAATCAATTCAGCATGGTTGCGGTCCGCTACAGCGAGAGCATGTTCCAACGCACGTTTAGCATTTTCAGAACCATCAGTAGGTACGACAATAGTTTTGTAGGTAACCATAATAACCCCTCCTATTTCTAATCCCTCAAAGGGGATATGATCAAAGATCGTTTAGCCTATATTATTATATTCTAGACCATCAAGGAAAACTCCTCTTTTTCTAGAGGATTTCTTTTATTATAGCACAAATTATACAGAATTATACAAATAAAAGAATATTATGTGTATATTACAACACTTGTGAAGATTGGTTCGTATTCAATGTAGTAGTCAACTTAAATCCATCGAGCACATCGATAAGCTCTGGTGTGCTAAGGCTTGTGCCTGCTGGGCCAATCATACGAGCCACAGCTACATTGCCTTCATTACCTAAGATAATAGTAGCTGCGAAGGATACCGGTGCCGCTGCGGATGTATCAGCTGTATTAGGATTCTTCATATGACCTGCCAAGTAGAACATAACATTACCATCGATGATATGCGTTTCGTATCGAGTGATGGTTGCCTTATTCACCTCAACCAATTGTTTAAGATAGTAATCACCTAGCATTTGTTTGCCCATCATCGTAGGCATGCCTGTGCTAACTGCTTGTACTGGAATTGTAAAAGATTCAATATCAAGGCGTACATTATGCTTAGTGAAAGCAATTTTCCCCTTTTCATTAAGACGGGTAAATCCTTTTGGATAATTAAATTTGATGCCTTCAGCTACACTAATATCACTAGTGCCAGAGATAAATTGTTTAACACCTTTAATCGTACTAGAACCAGTTTTATTTAATAATTCAAAGGACGGAATCGTATGTTCCATCAAGCCTTGTTCCATAAACTCCCCTTGAATAGGAGCATAAGTACTAGCTAAATTATAGCGATGTGTTGGGTCCTTATCCATGATGAATTCCGCTTCAAATACGGATTGAACAGGCTCTGTAGAGGTCATTTCAGCATACGATTTTGGTGTCGTCTTATCCCAACGCGCTGATATAGCACCTTTTTTGTTAAAGAAGCCACCAACGATATCATTATTTTCAAAGGCATTACTATGTTGACGCCAAATGCTCAAGTATTCTTCATCAGACATACCCTTGATTGGCACGCCATACCAAGTCGTATTCCATTCCTTTTGAGATACCCCATCTTGCGGTGTATTATTGCGCTTTGTAAAAGACACTGTATAGGAATCATCTTGTGTAGGACCTGCTAAATTGAAAGAATATCCTTGAATATGCTCACTTTCACTGCGCACATCCATATCCAGTTTAACACCATCAGCTACACGCCAAGGAAGCGTAAAGGTATAGCCATTTTTATAATCCTTAACCACTGTATTCATCGTAGTAGCATAGGACTTATATTGATCTGGCAAGATAGATGCAGAGTCTTTTTGTGAGTCTACAATAGCTATTGGTGTGCTAGGTGTCCCCTGCAAACCTTCCGCCATAATAGAGGTCGTGCCCATAGCCATTACAGCTAATGTAGCGGCAATAAAACGTAACTTCATAAGACCTCCTATAACATATTCTCCAAGAACGCTTTTGTTCTATCGTTCTGTGGATTATTGAAAATTTGCTCTGGTGTGCCTTCCTCTTGGATGACACCGTCGGCCATGAAGATGACACGGTCAGATACTTCACGAGCAAAGTTCATTTCATGAGTTACGATAATCATCGTCATGTGATCATCGGCCAATTGTTTAATAGTCTTTAGAACCTCACCTGTTAACTCTGGGTCAAGAGCAGATGTTGGTTCATCAAAGAGCATAATTTCTGGATTCATCGCCAATGCACGAGCGATGGCCACACGTTGTTGTTGGCCCCCAGATAAACGGGATGGATACATATCCCGCTTTTCCCATAGGCCAACTTTATTAAGTAATCTCTCTGCAATCGGTAAAATCTCATCATCTTTCATACCTTTTACCATACGCGGTGCAATCATAATATTATCGAGCACTGTCATATGAGGGAATAAATTGAAAGATTGGAACACCATGCCCATGCGTAATAGCAAGTCATGTTGTGTTTCTTGGCTTGCATAGTTTACAGTGCCATTAGCATCAGTACTAGCAAGAACAGTGCCATCTACAGTAATAGAACCACCGTCGATAGTCTCTAACTGACCTAAACAGCGTAAGAATGTAGATTTACCAGACCCAGAAGGACCGATAATAGAAACGATTTCCCCTCTATTCATTTTGAGCGATACATCGCGCAATACAGTTTGATTGTTAAAGCGTTTTTCAATACGCTCCATATTTACAAATGTCATAAGTACCTCTTAAATCGTCGCATCCTTTTATCTAAACATACTAATCATTGGGTATTAATCCGCTATATGAACAATAATTGGATGTAAAATACGACAAGCAACTACAGAATAGATCAATCTTCGTATACAGCAAATCTTCTTTCTAAGTAGTTGAAGATATTTGTCAAAATAAAGGTAAAGATCAAGTAGAACAAAGCTGCCACCAAGAAGGCAGAGATATCAAAGTCACGTTGTACGATAGATTTTGTAATACGCAAGATATCGTTCATAGCCAATACATATACGAGAGAAGTATCTTTCAACAAGTTAATTGTCTCATTCGCAAGCGGAGGCAATACGCGTTTAAACATTTGTGGCAAGATGATTTTACGCATCGTTTGTGCATAGGTAAAACCAAGAACCTTTGCCCCTTCGTACTGACCACGAGAGATGGATTGAATACCACCGCGGAAAATTTCACATAAATACGCTGCGTAGTTTAATACGAATGTAAGCACCGCTGCTGTAGCATCATCCATTTGGACAGCACCATCTGTAATGATAGGTAATGCATAATAGACGAATAAAATTTGAAGCATTAGTGGTGTGCCGCGCATCAAATATACAAAGGCTTCAACGATTTTGTCGAGCACTGTAAATTTAGATAAACGTACCAAAGCAAGTAAGATACCGCCAGGGATGGATAAAATCCATACAATACAGAATAGCGATACGGTTACCTTTAAACCATCAGCGATGGTTGGGATAATCTGCAATAAATAATCTAACATGGAATACTCCTTCAAAACACGACTAGAGAAGAGGCATCTGGCCTCTTCTCTAGTGTACATTTCGTTCTTTAATTATCTGTTGTACAAACTGACCATAGTACTATTAGTATATCACGAATTGTACTATTTAGCATCGCTCTTATCTAGGTCTGCGCTAGAACCTAACCATTTTTCAACGATTTTATCAGCAGTACCATCTTTTTTCATTTCAGCTAAGATACCATTAATTTTATCACGCAATGCAGTGTCATCTTTACGGAAGCCAACAGCGAAGTTATCAACACCGTAATCAGTACCTTCTACGATTTTGTATTTACCAGGTTCTTTTGTCATGAGATAACGAGCGATAACACCATCTGCGATAACTGCATCAACACGTCCAATACCAAGATCCATGAAAGCACTTACGAAATCAGCATAGGATTTTGTTTCTTTCACAGTTTTACCACTCGGATCGTTTTGCAATGCAGATTCACCAGTACTAGCTTGTTGAACACCTACTACTTTGCCTGCAAGATCGGCTTTAGATTTAATGGATTCATCATCATTACGAATAACGATGTATTGTTTGTCCTTCATGTATGTGTTGGAGAACAAGATATTTTTCTCACGTTCAGGAGATACTGTTAAGCCATTCCATAAAGCGTCGATTTTTTTAGATTTCAACTCAGCTTCTTTACTGGACCAGTCGATAGCTTTGAATTCTACTTCCATGCCAGCACGTTTAGCTGCTTCTTTAGCCATATCGATATCAAGACCTACGATTTCGCCTTTATCATCTTTAAAGCCCATAGGAGGGAAGCTATCATCTAAGCCGATAACGATTTTTTTAGGTAATTCTTTATTAGCCGTTTTAGTATCACTACCACAACCCGTTACAAATACCATCATAGATACTGCTGCAAGGCCAACGGCCATCATCTTTTTCCAATTCATAACTATCCTCCACGGTGTATTACACCTTTAACTACTTGCTAATATATGCTGTACAGAACTCATGTCTGTACCCGATGATTGTATTATACTTTAGTTAATTAAAGTTGTAAATAGCTAATTTGATGAATTTTAGAATTTTTTAGTTCTCTCATGGTTCATACAGGATTATAGTACTAAATCCTTTGTATATACGCATACATTATGTATCTGAATGCTTATGAATCGCTTCAATCATGGCCATTTTGTCTTTATACCCTACCTGTGCGAGATCTAATGGTATTACATAAATCCCACCATGACCATTCATGGCCTGCAACTCACGCCAACCTTCAGTAAATCCAATTATATGCTCATAATCGACAAAGACAAAATATTCATCGCCATGAAAGAGGCTGTGAAAGTATTCTTTCACAGAAAAAGGCCTTCGCTTTAACACGAGGCCCTTTTCACAGATAAATGCTTGACTTTCACCTAATCTATGAAGGGTCCACAATATTACGAGTAACAACAGGTAATACCATATACGCTCAGCCCAATCGGCGGGCATATATTTTACAATTAAGGCGCAAACCAATAGACCGATGATACGACCGGCCCACTGAATTCCACGATGTATTTCTAAGCTCTGTTGTACGGCACCTGATGAAAAGCGTTCCATCGCCTCTTGTTTCGTCATGGCTTACCTCACAAATTGAAAGTCTACTATATGATTTTATTTACGGCACAAGCCCATAGCTTGCTCTACTTTACGATACATTTGACTTGCTTTAGCATGAGCTTTAGCAGCACCTTCATCGAGAATAACATCGAGTTCAGGGCTTGTAATCAACTCATTGTAACGTTGTTGAATTGGCTCAAGAGTTGCCACCAATAGGTCTGCGATATCGGATTTGAAGACGCCATAACCTTTACCGGCATACATTTCTTCAATAGCTTCATAGCTGTCTTTTGTGATAGCACGGTAAATACCCATCAAGTTAGAAATGCCAGGTTTGTTTTCTTTATCATAACGCACCGCGTTATCAGAGTCAGTTTGAGCGCGTTTCAATTTTTTCACGATCAAGTCTGGTGCATCCAAAAGACGAATTGTAGCATTTTGGTTATCATCAGATTTACTCATTTTCTTAGTTGGCTCTTGTAAGCTCATAACGCGAGCACCACCTTCGCCTACCTTGATATCAGGTACTACGAAAGTTTCGCCAAATCTACGGTTAAAACGCTCTGCCAAATTACGAGTCAACTCAAGATGTTGTTTTTGGTCCTCACCTACTGGAACATAGTTAGTACCATATAACAAAATATCTGCCGCCATCAATGGTGGATACGTAAGCAACGCTGTAGGGATAGAGTCACCTTGCTTTTGAGACTTATCTTTGTACTGTGTCATACGCTCTAATTCGCCAACATAGCTGATAGATTGCATAACCCAACCGAGTTTAACATGCTCAGGCACTTCGGATTGCACAAATAATGTTACCTTTTTAGGATCGAGGCCAACAGCGAGGTATAACGCAGCCAAATTACGAGTATTTTGGAATAACTCTTTTGGATCTTGCGGTACAGTGATCGCATGTTGGTTAACGATGCAATAATAACATTCATCAGTATCTTGATACTCTAAGAAATTACGTAAAGCCCCCAAATAGTTGCCAAGTGTTAATTCCCCACTTGGTTGGATGCCGGAAAATATAACTGCCATAATAGTCTCCCTATATTGAAATAAACCAACAGTGCCGAAGCACTGTTGGTTATATATATTATTCTACGGTTACAGATTTAGCTAAGTTACGTGGTTTATCTACATCTGCGCCGCGTGTAATCGCTGCGTAGTACGCCAATAATTGCAATGGTACAACCGCAAGGATTGGAGCGATGAATTTATTTGCACGAGGCACATAGATTGTATGGTCTACGTGTTTAGATAATTCTTCGTCACCTTTCATGCCAATACCGATTACAACAGCTTCACGAGCTTTTACTTCACGGATGTTGCTGATCATCTTATCGTACACATCTTCTTGTGTAGCCAATGCGATAACAGGTACGCCTTCTTCAATAAGCGCCAATGTACCATGTTTTAACTCGCCACCAGCATATGCTTCAGCATGGATGTAAGAAATTTCTTTCAATTTCAAAGCACCTTCCATCGCTACTGCGTAGTCGATAGCACGACCCAAGAAGAACGCATCAGATTTGAAGCCATAATGTTTAGCAAAGGCTTTCATATCTTCGTCTACTTCAAAGATTTCATGAATCAATGTAGGCAAGTTTTTAACACCGCTAAGGATTTCTTCACCTAAAGCTGGATCCATTTTGCCATTTAATTGGCCAAGGTATACAGCGAACAACAAGCCTGCTACTAATTGAGTAGTGTAAGCTTTTGTAGATGCTACAGAGATTTCAGGACCTGCCCATGTGTACACAGTGTTATCTGCTTCACGAGAGATACTGGAACCTACTACGTTTGTAATTGCTAAGGATTTAGCACCAAGGCGTTTAGCCTCTTTCAAAGCAGCCAATGTATCAGATGTTTCACCAGATTGGCTGATAACGATACATAATGTTTTATCATCAGTCAACGGATTGCTATAACGGTACTCAGATGCAATTTCCACACTTACAGGAATGCGCGCCAAGTTTTCAATATATTGTTTTGTTACAAGACCTGCATGGTATGCTGTACCACATGCAACGATGAGGATTTTATTGAAAGCTGCTACATCGTCAGCAGTCCAATTCAACTCATCAAAGATTGCTGTTTTACCATCTTCAGAGATATGCGTACCGAATGTATCGCGTACAGCTTTAGGTTGGTCATGAATTTCTTTCAACATGAAGTGTTCATAACCGCCTTTTTCTGCGGCTTCTGCATTCCAGTTAACGTGGAATACTTCTTTATCAACTGGATTACCTTCACGGTCAAATACGGATACATTATCGCGAGTAACGATAGCCATTTCACCATCGCTCAAGATGTATGTATCACGTGTGTAGTTAATGATCGCTGGAATATCGGATGCTACAAAGTTTTCACCTTTACCAAGACCGATAACCAATGGATTTTCTTTTTTAGTACAAATAATTTTGTCTGGCTCATCAGCACAGATGATTTCAAGAGCATACGCACCGTCAACGCGAGCAAGCATGCGGCGTACAGTACTTACGAAATCGCCATCGTACATATCCTCTAATAAATGAGCTACTACTTCTGTATCAGTTTCAGATTTGAAATGGTACCCTTTTTCGATGAGCTCTTCTTTTAAAGGCATGTAGTTTTCGATGATACCGTTGTGAACAACAGCAAATTTACCATCTTCAGATGCATGAGGATGGGCGTTCATATCGGATGGACGACCATGAGTAGCCCAACGTGTATGACCAATACCTACAGTCCCTTCATTAGGATCTGCTTTTACAATCGCCTCAAGATTAGCTAGACGGCCAACCTTTTTTTGAATTTTGATTGCATTTTCAGCACCAATAATAGCGATGCCTGCAGAGTCATAACCACGGTATTCTAATTTCGCCATACCGTCCAATAAGAAATCAGATGCTTGATTAAAGCCAATGTATCCTACGATACCGCACATAAGTATATCCTCCTATAACTGGGGGCATTCTAGCCCCAGCCAACAACTAAGGCTAATTAATATTCTAGATTAAAGCTCTAGATTAAAGCTCTAGATTAAAGCTCTAGATTAAAGTTCTAGATTAAAGTTCTAGATTAATATTTCAATTATGTATTAATTATTACTTTAATACAATTCATTCAGATACACTTTGTCTCCATTGTTACCAATGGGCTTTTTAATATCTGTTACGACATGAATATGCCGGAAGAGCATCCGCTGATGATTCGATTACTCTTCACCTCGTCTACCCTAACGACTGCCTTCGCGGGTACTTGCGCTATTCGCCTTTACGAATTAGGGAACTCCTTTCTATAAGATACGGCAGATCTTAACGGTATACATCATATACCAATCTATATTATACGTGATGAGTAATGGTGAAAGCAAGATATCCTCATCGACATATATAAATATACTACCGTAGTATCCTATGGATATCATGAACTATTAAAATCTAGAAATCTATGAATTCTATGATCTATGTAACCTTACGTAGTATTCATATATATCTATAGATTACATAATTAGTATTCGTTTATAAACCCAATGTATCATTCATACTATTTTCACAGATAATTACTATACTTCTTACAATCTTAATTTTACACAATTCGATTTTATCGCGCAATAAATATTTGGAGGTTATTATATATGACACATTCACGTAATTATAAAACTTTAAGACGTTTCATCGTTCCCGCTTTAGCGGGTGGCGCCCTCGCAGCACTCGCATTCGCCCCTACCTTTGGTGCAGAACCAATACAAGCTAATGTTCTAACACAAAGCATATCTGCCCCTAAGGCTGATGTGCCTAACGCTAATACACCTAAAAACGATGTACCTAGACCAGATGATGTAAAGACAGGAGAAATTAATGAACCAATGCCTCATAAGGAAGCCGATTCTAGTACTTTCAAAGGCACATCTGTGATTAGTGAAAGTCAAACATTAGAACACCAACGGTTCGACAATGCTACAAGCGATCAAAATGCTTTCATCGGAAAAAACAAAGCCACTATCACCATCGATAGCAGCGTATTTGATAAACAGGGTAACACCACAAATGATGACAATAGTAACTTCCGCGGACAAAACGCAGTAGTGCTCGGCATCGAAGGCAGTCAAACTAGCATTAAAAATAGTAATATTACATCTAATAGCATTGGCTCTAATGCGGTATTTGCCACCGGCGAAAGCTCTATCATTAATGTAGAAAATACAAACATTCACACTAAAGGTGATTCCTCTCGCGGCTTAGATGCAACCTACAAAGGCACTGTAAACGGTAAAAATTTAACCATCACCACTGAAGGGGCTCACTCTGCTACACTCGCTACAGACCGTGGCGAAGGTACCATTAATGCGGAGGCAGCTAAGCTAACAACCTCTGGTGCGGGTAGCCCTGTTATCTACTCCACTGGTAATATTACAGCAAGCAGTATCAATGGCGTAGCTAACAAGAGTGAAATAGGCGTCGTAGAAGGTAAAAACTCCATTACCCTTACGGACTCTAATGTTACAGGCTACCACGATAATGGCTTCATGCTATACCAAAGTTTCTCCGGTGATGCTGAAAGCGGTATTGCTCGTTTAAAAGCAGAAAATAACACACTTACAACTCATGGTACAGGTGCATTCATCTATGTAAACAACACCACAGCAGAAGCAGACCTTACAGGCAACACGATTGTAACGCCAAATACTACGACACTCGTGAAAGCAGCGGCAGACTCCCGCTGGGGCAAAGATGGTGAAAATGGTGGTCACCTCACACTCCGCGCATCCAACCAAGAACTTAATGGTAATATCGTAGCCGACTCCATCAGCACTATCGCACTAGATATGACTAATGGATCTAGCCTCGTAGGTGCTGTAAACACAGATAACACCGCTAAAGAAATTACAATGAAACTTAGCAAAGACTCTACCTGGACACTCACAGGCGACAGCTATGTAAAATCCTTAACCAACGAAGACACAACAAACAGCAACATTCACTTGAATGGATACAAACTCGTTGTGGCTGATAAATAAAAAGCTGTAGAACTATATTTATATAGTTCTACAGCTTCTTTTGTAAGCTACTATCTAGATTTTAGAATATATTCAAATCTTTTATCTTCACCAAATTTAATTTTAGATAACAATAAAGACTTATCTTGTAAAGTACTCAGTATATCTTGATCCAAATCAATAAATTTACTACGTCGCTTTTCTACATAATTTTTTATCGACTCTACAAGCTCTTGTCTTATAAAATCTTGAAGTTCAGTATCCTCATAACCTGAATTACCAAGGCCACAATAGAGAACTACTTCATGCATAAAATTCACTAATCTTATCTCTGAATCATTGGATTTAATACATTCATATAAAATAACAATCAATTTCTTTTTTACAATTTTCTTCATAAAAACCGGAATAGTTTTAGTATAGACTTCTATTTCAGCGCCCTTGAAAAGTTCACCAATCCCCAAACCAGCATCCATAAAAATATCAAGGGTTTCAATTCCGGAGAAGTCACAATCAATAACACTCATAAATTTGATCCTCATCAACTCTCATTAAACAATTTCTTTGGATTCTATAAATTCATATACTTGATTTATCTCATTTTCATTTAAAATATTTTTATCATCTTCTTGTAATATGAACTTAACAGAGCACATTTTGAATAGAATTGCCACCAAAAGAACAAGTTTTTCAATTTTATTTTGCTCTTCAAAAGTATAATCATACCAGCAAGAACGATTATCAACTAATTTAATCATCCATTCCAATAATTCAAAATAATAATCGGAAATAGATGTAAGCTTATCTGTATATTCTATAGCCGCATTTTCAATATCTTCTAGAACAGAAATCGCCTCATCAATCAGCTCTTCTGCTTCCCAATATTGTTTCCAAGCATTATTAACATTTTCTTGAGCTTTATTTCCCACATGATTTATTGCAAAACCACCGACCATAAGGCCAACACCTAAAGTTGCCCCTGATAAAACTGCTGAGCCCAATGCAATACCACCACCACCAGCAGCTAGACTTCCGCCACCCAAAGCAGCCAATGTGGCATTAGTTGCTGCTGCACCAGACAAGCCACTAATTGCTGTACCAGTCGAAGCAATGCCAAACATACTGACCGCACTTGCTGTAGCACCACTCGCTGCACAAGCTCCTGCAGTACCCAATGCAGAACTAGCTAATACGCCTTTTAATGCTTCTGCACCAACTGATACATCTTTTAATTTCATAACATCAACTTCTAATATATCATTACCTTTAATACCTTCATATTTAAACTTAGGTCTGTTCTGAATTTTTTCTATTGCATCGCTAAAACTATTAAATGAAGCCATTATATCAAGTTCTTTTTTTCCCAGAAGATCCATATTATATTGTGTAGATTCTTCTTGTTCCTCTAGTCTTTCTTGATTTTCATCATGCATTTCTTCAATCATTTCAACTTCTTCTTTTGCTTGCGCTATTTTTTTTGCACCAGATATTCCTTTTGCAACACCAGTTGCACCTGCAGCTATCGCAGCCCCAATAATAGCGATTGGTAATGGCATAGTTAACACTCCTTTTCACACTTTAAAATCTTACACGATTCATAATTCAATGAATAGAAATCTAATAAACTCATTGAATCCTTATAATAATGCTCATACATCTCATCCACCCTGCATATTAATGGTCTTTGAGCATATATAGAGCATTTATTATCATTTAAATATTTACACTTACCTGCAGAATCTGCTAAAAACCTATATAACTTAGAGCTACCAACTTTTTCGCAGCATTTCCCACATTGATCACACTGAAACATTATTCAAATACCAATTGATTCTTCTTATTACTCATAAAACTAGAAAAATCACCTTTCCATGGCAATGTAATTTCTAAGTCTTTAAAAAGTGCTTTTAGCTTATAATTACTCTTCACATCATCATTATTGGACTGTAAAATTGACACTACTTGTGCATATCTTCGAGTCTCTTTAACAATACTGTCTACATCAATTTCTAATAATTTAGCAACATATGCTTCATATGCTGCAACTCGTTGCTTCATACATTCAACATATTCTCCAAAAGGATTTATATCAAGGCGCTGTATGAAATCTACTATTTTTTTTGCTATATTCCATTTATCAATAAAATAAATGAGAGTACAACTCAACATACCTGATATGAATACTTCAATAAACGTAACTAGTAACTCTCCGACTATAGGAATCTTGGACAATATAGGAGCTAAATATCCACCAATCAAAGAACCAATAATAGTAGAAGCAGATGTAGCTAGCAAAACCAGAACAGCGTGTATTTTTTCCTGCCAGCTATTATGTTTATCAAAGAACAAAACCTTAATAGATTGAACAATCGCACTACTGGCATGTCGTAATACCTTTACCGAACTCTCCAGTAATGTTTTTACTGTATTAGTTAGGGTAGTCATTAAGGATGCTATAATGCCCGATAGTAAGCCTTCCTTTATCTTAGAGATAATTTCTTTATACTTACTTTTTGCTTTAGCAAAACCTTCCTTTATCCCTTCCAAGATTTCAGAGAAGAATGATTTCAAAGAATCACCTGAACAAAAACTAATTCGTTCTTTAACTGCAAACCACACTTCAACTAAAACAAATCCAATAACTTGTTTAACAGCCATCTTACCACCGAGCTTTAATGCCGCTTTAGTTGTATCCTTTGCAAATTTCGAACTTGTATAATAGTCTTTATTAAGTTTATTAGTCATAGACTGTTTTGATTTATTATAAAGTTTCTTTACCTCTTCAGGCTTTAGTTTTTCTAATTCTTCATATTTCTTTAATTGCTTTCTCTCTTTATCTGTCAATACGGGTTTATTATGCAACTCTTTGATTTTTGTCTGCCTCATTTCCCGTGTACTTTCCCAATCAGACAAAAATTGATTAACTGATTTAGCACCTTTAGAGCGATTCACAGATGAAATTGTCGGAACAAGATTATCATCAGAGTTTACCAATGTAACCGGATCTAATGACGTCGCATATACAGCTGCATTATCATGCATCGATTTTGCAGAAATAATATGATCTAAGTCGTGGGATTTATGTAATGTCTCTTTAGTATAAGCATCTTTAATACCCTCTGCTTTTCTTTGTTTACTAAACTCCCTATTTCTAGCTATATATTGCTTATCACTATGATACTTATGCGAATCATATTCACCTCTAGATTCATATTTAAGACGTGTCTCAGAGTTTTTAATGCTCATTCGAGAATTATCACCGACCTGTTCTAAATTATGAATAGTATCTACATCACCACCATATTGATCAAGAATAATAAAATCTAAACCAAAAGTCTGCAACAATGAATCTAGAATCACACGCTCATACTCTTTAAATATTGATTTCTTAGTCTCTTTTTTATTGTTGACTATCAAATTTGAATCAATTTCACTAACAAACTGTGTTGTCATAACATCCCCCTATTTTGTAATCACAACACCTTAAATTTCACCTTCTATTCATGAATTATCGATGAATTCATTATAAGTCTGGTATACTTCTAAGTCAATAATAAAAAATTATACGGGACATTTTATACTCATCATAAAAAATAAAATATTTTTATAGTAATAGAGACTAGTAATCTAAATAACTTACTCCTATTTAGTATCTTTTTTACAAACTATACTATAGTAAGTACATTCAATATAAAATATAGTAAAGTGTAGAAATATCGGCTCACTAGTGACGAATCCATTTAATAGTCATCTAAAACACATATAAAAAAATGCCCACCTATATATGTTCCTGCAGTGACTTTACGTAGGACGGAGCAAAGGGACATATATAGGAGGGGATACTTTTAATATGAAATTGTAGAATGGATTCACAATTATTAAAATCCATTAGTTTAATCTTAGTAAAGATGGTTCCTCGCTGTGGATTTTGCTTCGCAAAATCTTACGCTCGGAACAAAGTGATGTGTGGGCTTCATCGTCGCAAGCTCCTCTGCCGCCTCACACCCTACTTTTATTCCGCTAACCCTTGTTCTCTACCGATAATATCAGCAATTTCTTGGCATAGTGCTTGTAGTTCTTCTTGGTTAGGACCTTCAGCCATTACACGAATGAGTGGTTCAGTACCGGATGCACGAACTAGAACGCGGCCTTCATCACCAAGTTCACCTTCTGCTGTTACGATGGCAGCTTTGATAATATCATTGTCTTCCCAACCTGTTTTTGTAGCAACACGAACGTTGATAAGAACTTGAGGATACTTAGTCATAATGCCAGCCAACTCAGAAAGTGGTTGATTTTTTTCTTTCATAAGAGCCGCCACTTGAACAGCTGTTAACATACCATCACCAGTTGTATTGTGATCCAAGAAGATTACGTGACCAGATTGCTCACCACCAACGGAGAGGTCATGTTCACGCATGTATTCCAATACATAACGATCACCAACAGCAGTAGAAACTGTTTTCATTCCTAGTTCTTCTGCCGCTTTGTGGAAACCAATATTACTCATAACAGTACCAACTACAGTATCATCTTTGAGTTTGCCTTCTTCTTTCAATTTAAGAGCACACAATAGCATGATTTGGTCACCATCGAGAACTTGACCTTTTTCGTCTACCAATAAGCAACGGTCCGCATCACCATCGTTAGCGATACCAAGGTCTGCATTGTGTTGTTGTACAGCCACTTGTAAGCCTTCGATATGTGTAGAACCACAGTGATCATTGATATTCAAGCCATCTGGATTTACATTGATGTTGATTACTTTAGCGCCAAGACCAGATAAAATTTCAGGACCTACGCTAGATGCAGCACCGTTCGCACCATCATATACGATAGTCAAACCTTCAAGGGATGTATCAACTGTGTGGCGAACAAAGTGAGCGTAGAAATGAGCTAAATTGCTATTGTACTCAATAGTACCAATACCATCACCTGTAGGACGTGGCAATTCATTATCTGCACTTTGACGAACATATTGTTCTAATTGATCTTCTACTTCATCTGGCAATTTATAGCCATTGCCATCAAAGAATTTAATACCATTATCTGGATATGGATTGTGAGATGCAGAAATAACAGCACCTGCATCAAAGCCTTGTTGACGTACAAGGTAAGCTACTGCTGGGGTTGGGATAACACCGGCAATTACAACATTACCACCAACAGAGCAAATACCGGATGCTAACGCACTTTCAAGCATGGAGCCAGAAATACGCGTATCACGACCAATCAAGAATGTAGGATGGTCTTTTTCTTTACCAAAATATGTAGCCGCTGCACGGCCTAAATGATAGGCTAATTCAGGTGTTAAAAATTCATTAACAACACCACGTACACCATCTGTACCAAATAAACGAGCCATAATTATCCTCCTCTAGGGATTGTGAAAATCACAAATCCTCATATATTCACTGTTGTGTATTATATCACAATATATACACCACACATATATATACTATATAGATATAGTATTTTACAGTACCAAAATGAACCTATACTGTAGTTTACTTCACAATACATTCTACTACTAACTAGTTAGGTTTTGCATATTTTGCCATGCATATAATGGCAGTTTCTGCCCCATCAAGGGCTGCACTCATGATGCCACCAGCGTAGCCAGCACCTTCCCCCATAGGATAAAATCCACCTACAGTTGGAGAAACGCGATCTTCATTACGCCCCATGCGTAATGGTGCTGAGGTACGCGTTTCAACGCCCGTCATGCATACTGCAGGATTATCAAATCCATGAATGCGTCGTCCCCAATATGGCAATGCCCGCTCCAATACAGACGTTACGAATGGTGGCAAACAATCATGTAAATCGCAATTTACTACACCTGGTTCATAGCTATATGTGCTATCTTGTACATCTGTTACTTGTGAAAGCCCCAAAAACTGGCCTACGGTCTGAGCTGGTGCGTAGAAGTTAGAGCCACCTAATTCATAAGCTTTACGCTCCCATTCACGTTGGAATGCTACACCATCCAGAGGACGATTACCAAAGTCATCAGGCCCTACATTAACTACGATAGCACTGTTCGCAACACCGCTATCACGAGCATATAAACTCATGCCATTTACAACAACGCCACCATTTTCGGACGCAGATGCTACAACTTGACCACCTGGGCACATACAGAAGCTATAGGCTGTACGGCCTGTTTCTTTATCATGGTACACAAGAGAATATTCCGCTGCACCAAGACCTAAGCTAGATGGTTCTACACCATATTGAGACTCGTCAATGACAGCCTGATCATGTTCAATACGAACACCGATAGCAAATGGTTTTGCCGTCATTTCTACATTACGTTTATGTAACATTTCGTACGTATCGCGTGCACTATGACCTACGCCAGAAAGGACAACCGTCGTATCAATGCGTTCGTTATCGTTAACTTCAACACCTACGATATGGTCATTTTCAATAAATAAATCGGTAATCTTAGCGCCAAAGCGAACTTCACCACCCCATTCGATGATGCGTTCACGCATAGCTTTTACCATGGTACGCAACTTATCTGTACCTACATGAGGTTTATGTTTATACAAGATTTCTTCTGGAGCACCGAACTCTACAAAATATTTGGAGATTTCATGCAATCTTGGATGTGTAACGCGGGTTGTCAGTTTACCATCAGAGAAGGTACCTGCACCACCCTCGCCAAATTGTACGTTAGATTCAGGCTTGAATACGCCCTCCTTCCAAAATGTTTCTACATCTTGGCTACGAGTATCAACGTCTTGACCTCGTTCAAGAACGATTGGACGGTACCCTTCACGAGCTAAATAAAAGGCAGCTAGCATCCCAGCTGGACCAAAGCCCATCACTACAGGGCGATGCGCTAAAGGCACATTACCATAAACAATAGGTTCTGGATCCTCTGGAGTAAATACAGATACATCCTTTTGTTTACCTAGTTTTTTCATGATTTGAGCTTCCTTATGAACCTCAACAAACAAGGTATACACAAATACAATATTCGGTTTTTTACGAGCATCTACAGCGCGTCGTACAACGTGAATCGTTTCAATAGCGCCTCGCAATTGGGGATATTTCTTTTCTACAATATCCTTTATATCCGACTTGACCGTAACAGCCACGCGGAGATTTATTATTCTAATCATATCTTTCCTATTTCGACTCCCTTTTGGGGCAGCTTATATCATTATTATTTGACCTAAATTTCTAACAACTGACCTACAAGAAAATGGTCATACACTTTTATTATACAACACTCCTATAAAAGCTAATATATGAATAATAAAACAAACCCTAATAGAGTTATGAATCTACTCTATTAGGGTCTTTTTTAGCTACGTATAGGGTCTTTTTAGCTACGTAGTTTTCTTTTGTATATCCACCTTAACATGTACTGTTGTGACATTACTATTGACACCACTCGGTAATACTAAGTTGTAATTACCTTGAATGCCCTTCGTTGCACCAGTAAGATCAATTGGTTCTGTTTGAATTTCTGTTACAGAATCAATCATTTCTTCTCGACCAGTCACAGTTAATTGAGTTGGTGTAACGGATATAGACTTAACTTCATACCCATCAGCTACCGTTCCCGCAGTTGGTACCATAATAGGAACCGCTTTATCTTTACGCAATAAGTTTAGTTCATATTGCGCTTGACCTTGGCTCGGATTGATGTGTACATCTAATACATTACCAGATATATCCCAGGCTTCTAACGTACTAACAGCACTAAAGTTCTTAGTTTGACCAGAGATATTAACCTTCATAACAACCTTATTTACAGCGTTAATAAGCTGTTTACGTCCAGATACAGTTACCTCTTTCGGTACAATAGTTACTGACTTGAGAGCAACATCGTCGGAGAACTTACCAATTGGAACAATTTCAACCGGTATTTTCCGCTCTGCATATTCGTCTACATTAATTGTTACAGTATCAGGCTTAACCTCCACAAGGCTCATCCCCGCTGGAGGGGTAAATCCAATGGTCACATTATTTTGACCTGGTTTTACACCAGATGCATCAATATATGCACGAAGATTATCTGCCTTTATAGACATAATCGTATCGCGAGGGCCCGAAAGGACAATGCGTGCTACATCAGGTGCATCTTCTATAATATAATGGGAATCAAGATTTTGGACTTGAACAGGTACTGTATAGGTTACCTCCATCACAGGGTTCTGATCTCGCATGATAAAGAACCACATGACGATAGCGGCTAGCAATGATAACAACTTAGCTGGCCAATTGCGTTTCAAATGTATCATCATTTTTTTGCCCCCCATTTCCACATACCAGTAATGGTTTGACGAGGGCGTTCCATAAATGTACGCAACGCTTCTTTAATTTGATCTTCCGGTAAATGGCGATAGATATGACCGCCATAGGTGTAGGAAATTGTCCCCGTTTCCTCACTGACCACAACAACGACAGCATCAGTTTGTTCAGACAAACCGATGGCTGCACGGTGACGTGTACCAAGTTCAGTACTCAATGTACGATCCTCAGTTAGTGGCAACAAACACCCTGCTGCACGAATACGTCCATCGCGGATAATCAGCGCCCCATCATGAAGTGGTGTACTAGGAACGAAAATATTTTTAATTAGTTCACGGCTCAACACAGCATCAATTAAAATGCCTGTATCAACAAAGTCATTGAGGCCCACTTCACGTTCAAAAACGATAAGTGCCCCAGTATGCTCACGAGACATAACGCGGGCCGCCGCCATCACTTCATTGATAGTCATATCCATTTCCTCTTCGTTGACATTCTGTGCCTTACTGAAAATTCGACCACGGCCCAATTGTTCTAAAGCACGACGCAATTCCGGTTGGAATACTACAGGTAATGCGAAGAGAAGAACGGTCATACTTTGTTGCAAAATCCAATTGATAACATATAGATTCAGCAAATGACTCAATAAATTTAGAATTGCTAGTATAACAAGGCCCTTCAAAAGAGAAACGGCCCGTGTATCTTTAAGCAATTTATATAAGTAATAAATACCTACGGCAACGATTAAGATATCAGCAATATCAAGAAGCCTAAAGGTATGTATAAGTGCGTCAATATGCATAAAAATAGCTCCTTATACAAAATAATAAGGTACAACCAACTACTTGGCTGTACCTTATATTTTAACTCATTTTAGAAGCACTGTAAATTTATAAACAATTATAAGATATGATTTTTCTATAGTTATAGACTTAAATATTTTGTGTTTCAATCCACACATCCATCTGTCCGCCACACACCATACCTTCTTTTACAGCTACATCGTCATCTAAAAGAACTTCGATACGACGATGTGCTTCTTTTTTATTCAAGGAATCAACAGCACTTAGGCGAATTTCATTTTCAGCACGACCACCACCGATAGTACCAAAGATAGATCCATCTGGGAATACTACCATAGATGTGCCAGCCTTACGCGGTGTAGAACCACGGGTAAATAAAATAGTAGCTACAGCTAGTGTTTCATTTTTACGAGCACTTAAATATTCAATAAACTCACGATTCATGGCTCACTCTACCTTTCCGCAATGAGCCGCCTTTTTTACCACGCACCACTGCCAAATATTCACTAACGATAGATAATGCAATCTCCTCAGGGGTTTGTGTACCTAAGTCTAGACCAATTGGTGCATATACCATATCTAATTCTTCTTGTGTCCAACCTTGTTCACGCAATACTTCAAATGCATAATGAATACGCTTTTGACTGCCCATAACACCCATATAAGTTGGCAAATAATCGCGCAATTGTTCTAAGCATACATTATCATACTCATGAGCACGAGTAACAATGATAAATCCATTATATTCATCAAGAGGTAGATCATTTTTAAAGTTTTCTAATGGTAAGCATTTACGAGTTACACGTTCATCAAAGAATTCAGGAACTACATATTCTGGGCGGTCATCTACAACGGTTACACGACACCCGATAAATAATAATAAATCCGTAATAGCACGGCTCACATGACCAGCACCCAATACGAGAACAGATGGATCGTTTTCTACAGGTTGTACGAAACATTCCACTTCGCCTACCATACATAAAGAATTAAGCTTTGCTTTATCTACCATAAATCCTTCGATTGGTGTACCATACAAAACACTACCATCTTCAGCATAAATTGTCTTATCCCCTTGACGAGGGCCAGACAATACAGTAACCATCAGCGTAGTTTCTGTAAGCTGAAGACGGTCTTTCATCACATCATAGATCGTTTCCATCTTGATTCCTTTCATAATCCCATGCAGTAACAGCTTCTAAAACACCGCCACCAACGGCAAGGGATTTATCTGAAATACTATAACAATGAGCTTCTTCACAACGAGCATCTACATCGGCCAATTTAAAATGGTCGGATACGATGAGTCCGCTCTTAAGAATACCTCTAAGAATACCTGTAATTTTTGCCCGCACTGGCTCTTTATCTACATAACCAATGACTTCATTAGCTTGTACAGAATCGCCAATATGGCGCTTAGCTGTAAACAGACCAGCCTTTGGTGAGTGAATAACACGTTCATGAGTATAACCACCTACATTACCGGGAATCCCCGTATTAGGCTGCGCTGGACCATCATAGATGCAACGACCTAAGTAATGACCGCGCATGGTTTCAATAACAACATCTACATCATGCCCTGCAGTAAATCCAGGCCCCACACCAATGACAAGATCTGCATCATCACGTTTGGTACCAAGATTCTTTTTACTTAAAATAGCATCTACAACAATAGCTGGCTTCAATGTATCAAGTAGCTCTTCATATGAACTAGTCACAACGGGAATAACACCTTGTGCCAACGTATCTGCTACTTCGCTAAGGGCTACATGACGTGCTACAAAGCGTTCCAAAATCATTTCTCCACGATGTACAGCATTGCCATAACATACTTCACGGCGAATCATGGTAGGAATGGCGATTTCATTAATCACCACAGGATAGCCTGCACGTTTCAATCTATATACAGCGCCAGAAGCGATGTCTCCGCCTCCGCGCATAAGGACTAATGGTTTCATAATGCCTCACTTTCACGTTGTTTCAAACGCTCAAAATCATCGGGTGTGTCAATATCATATCCAACATCGTCACGAATCCACAATTTGATAACATGGTCTTTACCACTACCGCGAATGATAGTTTTGCCACCTTGATCCCCTTGGATATGTTGCAATGATTCAAACCAATGTGAACCAAATAGAACAGGATTTCCCGACTGATAATTCGCCCCATAATGCGGGACGACGATAGTTTTCGAATGAAAGTTATCACTAAATGCACTAATAACCTGATGTACAACATTCCCAGTCAATAGTGGTTGATCCCCTACAGAACAAAGAATGCCGTCTAGCGGTATCGGTGAGTTTTCTACCAAATGACGTACTCCTATCGCTATGGACAGGCCTTGTCCACGATTAGGATGTTCATTCTGAACCACTTCAAACCCATAGCTCGTAACTATAGGTTCTAATCTTTCATGATCATCACCAGTAACCGCTACAAAAGGTAGTTTACAGGATTCAGTAAGTTCTACCGAATCATTCCATCCACATTGAAGAGCCCCACAGACCGCATCTAAAACAGTTTTACCACGCCAAGGCAAAAGTTGCTTATTACATCCCATGCGCTTGGATTGACCTCCTACGAGAAGGACAATGCCAATATGCAAAGGACGACGGTCTATGGGGTCTCTCATGGGACTGAAAGCGGTATTAGATTTTGCTTTCACATAAGTCATGAGTACCTACCGACATTGAATAATGCGACGGATTTCACAACTTGCTTTGTATCCATCAGCTAAGATGATATCAGAAATGTCGCTATCTACAATATGATCAATAAAATCATCAATGATACGATGTTGCACCGTTTCATAACCAGTACAGAACAGAATTTTTTTACCTTTACTGTATTGGAATAAACCTTGTTTATGGAGCACAAGATCAGCCAACATGCGTGGCGTTACAATGGCACCCATATCGCGTTTCACAATATCTTGAACGAGCTCGATGTTATGCACGTGCTCATCATCAAGCGGCGCTCCTAACATTTGTAAATTCACAAGACCAATCGTAGTCTTTGTGAGAGATGGGATGACTGGCTCAGTCGTCTTAGGCGCCTTAAGCCATTTTTCCTTTGCCCCATCTGCTTCCACTACAATTTGCCAGTTCGGATGCAATTTTGCTAAACCATCGATAAGATCACAATCTAAGGAGTCTACTTTTGTTCCTGTAATGCCAGAGAACCACGCACCACAATATCCACGCAAAATACGATCAGTACAATATTCATCAGCTTCATTAATATTTCGAGTATAAATCGGTTCATAATGAGCCACTTGAGATTCATAGAGTCGAGTCGTAGTCGTAACTACGATGGGCTGACCTTTCAGCCTTCCATATTCTACTAATTTTGAAAGCACAGTCGTTTTACCGCCTGCCCCAACAAGGGCCACGATTCCCGGCTGAATCAATCGATTCCAATAGGATGTTTGTGATGTCATAAAACCAGGCCTCCTTAGAAAGGAAAAGTAAATAGAAATCTCTATACTTTATATTTCTCGTCCATAGCCACAAATACCTTCTCAGGTGTCATAGGTAATGTACGAACGTCCGCACCAACTGCATTTTTAATAGCATGCTGAATAGCTGGACTAGCCGTATTAATAACAACTTCACCAATAGATTTGGCACCAAATCCGCCTGTCGGCTCATAAGACTCTACAAAGTCTACATGTAACTCGCCAATATCTTGACGGGTTGGAATTTTATAAGTCATAAGGTTATTAGTCTCTAAGCGACCATTATTAGAATAGCGTATATCTTCATACAACGCCATGCCGATAGCTTGTACTACGCCGCCTTCAACTTGAACACGAGCCAATTTAGGATTAATAACAGTACCGCAATCGATGCAGGAATATGTATGAAGCGGAATAACCTTGCCAGTTTGTTTGTCTACTTTTACCTCTGCAATAGTTGCCATGAATGGAGGTGGAGACGTATGACTGCCCCATGTAGCGAAACCAGACAATTGTTCTGCATTAACGCCTACTAATAATTTTGGAGCTAATTGATGGATATCCATAGTTTGAGAACCATCTTTTGTGGTAGCTACAACGCCATCAAAGTCGATATTTTCTACATCTGTATCGAAGAATTGAGCAAACTTAGCAATAATCTTAGTGCGTAATTCTTCAGCAGCCATTTTCGCCGCCGTACCAGTTACGTATGTTGTACTAGATGCATAGGAACCTGGATCAAATGGTACGATGTCTGTATCAGATTCAACAACAGTCATGTATTCCATAGGACAGCCAATGATTTCACAAGCCATTTGAGTCAATACAGTATTAGCACCCATGCCCATATCGGAAGAGCCAGTATACAATGTGTAGTTACCATCATCGCCAAGACGAATTTCTACAGATGCTACGTCAATGTTAGCAACACCAGAACCTTGTAACGCTAATGCCATGCCAAGGCCGCCGCGATAACGTTCGTCAATATCCCAAGAATGAGGGCGCTCATCCCAACGAGCCATTTCTTTTACGCGGTTTACTGTATCTTGGAATAGACCAGAGTCAAGGTATTCATCTGGAGCGTATACCAAGCTTTGTTCACCTTGAGCAATCAAGTTCTTTTGACGCAATTCAGCAGGGTCAACGCCCATTTTATCTGCCAAATTATTAACAGCACACTCTAATGGCCATAGCGCTTCTGTAGCACCATAACCACGGAATGCACCGCCTGGTGTATGGTTCATGTATACGCCTTCTGTACCGTAGTGGACAGCTGTCGCTTTATTGTATAAAGGAATGGACTTATGCTCACCAGCTGTAGTAGTAGTGAAGCAGTGAGTTGCATGAGCACCTGCATCAGTAATGGAGTCCATATCAATTACTTTGATAATTCCATCTTTTGTAGCACCTACACGGATTTTCCATTCACGAGCATGACGTGTAGTGGAGCAAGTCTGTGCTTCAGTACGATCGTATAAGAGGTAGCAAGGTTTCTTCAATGTCCACGCCACAAAAGCTGTCATAATTTCTGTGCAAGCCGTTTGTTTAGAACCGAAACCACCGCCGATACGAGGTTTGATTACGCGAACCTTTGTAGCTGGAATTCCTAATGCACGCGCAATATGACGGCGTACATGGAATACGATTTGTGTGGAAGATACGATAACTACGCGGCCCAATGCATCAACGTAACCATAACTTTGGAATGGTTCCATTGCTGTTTGGCGTGTAGCCTGGTCAAAGTAAGTGCCATCTACTATATAATCACATTTTGCAAGTTCAGCTTCAATATCGCCTACTCGTTTATGATAAGATACGCAAATATTGCGTTTATAATCTTGACCTACAGGGATATTATTATGAATATCATCTTCAGGATGGACTACTGTTTCATGGTCGATAGCCGTATGCATATCGAGTACAGGTTTTTGTACTTCGTATTCAACCTTGATAAGAGGCATCGCTTTAAGTGCTGTAGCTTCATCTTTTGCAACAACAAGAGCCACTTCATCGCCTACATAGCGAACTACAGGGTCTAAGATAAGCGCATCATAAGCAGATGGCTCTGGGTAGGTTTGACCAGCCAATGTAAAACGAGTATTAGGCACATCTTCATGTGTAAAGATTGCTTCTACGCCAGGAATCAATTTAGCCTTAGATGTATCGATTGATTTAATGCGCGCCTGTGCATGAGGGCTACGAAGAACCTTAATAACGAGCGCATCTTTTGGAACAAAATCGCCAGTATAAGACGGTTTACCCGTCAAAATACCTTTAGAGTCAACCTTGTCATAAGATTTACCAATGTGCTTATTCATTATTTTAGGCCTCCTTCTAAGAATTTACGAACCCCTCGAAGTTGTGATTCATAGCCAGTACAACGGCACAAGTTACCGATGAGGTATTCACGAATCTCATCATCACTAGCCTTTGGATTTTTACGTTTCAAGTTGATAGCACTCATCATCATGCCAGTTGTACAGAAGCCACATTGGTCAGCGCCTTCGCTAGCAATACAAGCCGCTAATAATTCAGCCTCTTCTTGCAAGCCTTCTAATGTAGTGATTTTATGACCTGGCGCACGGAATGTAGGATATGCACAAGACAAGATAATTTCGTCATCTACCCATACAGTGCAAAGGCCACAGTTTGTTGTGTCACAGCCACAACGTACGCTATAGTAACCAAGATTACGCAATGTATCCAATAACATTTCATCAGTTGGCACATTAACAGTTACATTTTTATTATTAATATTAAGTACGAGTTCCATTATTGTGCCACCTCCTTAGACAAGCGTTGAACCATTGCTTTTACCATTTCCATGCGATATTCTTTGGAAGCATGAGAGTTAGATTGGTAAACTAACTCTTCAGATGCTAATTGACCTGCTTCTTTTGCTGCAGACAATCCTTTTTCTGAAAGCAAAGCACTTGCTTTTTCTGCTAATTGAGGCACGCCAGGTCTTGTACCGATGTACACTTCAACGCCTTTGTCATCACGGCGAAGAGCACCTGTCAACACTGGGAAGTCACCACGAGAGATGCGAAGAGCCTCTACAGCTACAGGCACATCTACTTTAGGGATACGAATTTCCACGAGGATATCACGTTCTCTGTATTTCATATAGTCATGTATGGACATGCGACCGCCTTTAAAAGTAACGATGTCTGCATGTACTGCCATTAAGGCAGGAATAATGTCGGAGAAGCCGAAGCGGCTTGCTACAGATCCACCCATAGTAGCAGTGTTCCGGAATTGAATGCCAAGAATTTCTTTAACACCTTTAACAACAGCACCACCACAGAATTGTTGTAATGGCTCAAAACGTTCCACGTCGCCTTGCGTTGCCATAGCACCAATGACAAATTCGTTATTCTCTTCGCGAACATAGCGCAAGTCAAGACTAGCCATATCAATCACTGCAGGCCATGTGCGCCGACCTAAACGCAACCAGCAGCCACCAGCTAGCATTGGGGCAGTTTTGTTTTTTGTGGCTAATTCATAAGCCTCTTCCACCGTCTTCGGTTGTAATACTTTCATAAATGCTAACATAATCTGTCCTCTCAATGGTATACTAATACTAACAGAACTGGATGATAACCACAAAAATACAGATATCACCGAACTACAAACTCAGCAGGAATCTATAGAATTCCTCACGTTTCTTATACTTTTATTTTACCAATTATTCGCCACTAAATCTATGATGAAAGATATAAATTTACAGGAATTTTGCAAAGAATTACATATTTATGAATTTGGGATTGCCCCTTGGCCTCTACCTGAAAATGCAAAAACCATTTTGTACGAAACCAATCCCTGTCCATTTACAGCGGCAGATGTGGAGGAACGACTACTCGGAACAACTGAGTTCACACCTAAAAGTGCTATTGTCTGTCTCTTTCCATACTACGTAGAACATAACGGTCCATCCAATCTATCCCGCTATACATGGGGCACAGATTATCACCTAGTCATTAATGAATATTTAGAAAAACTTATTGAAAAATTACAAAAAATGAATACTTCAGCTCAGTTTTCTATACATTGTGACACCTCTCCCTTGGCAGACCGTTACATGGCATACTTAGCGGGCCTTGGCTTTTATGGCAAAAACAATTGTTTTATCAGTCCTAAATGGGGATCCTACGTAGTAATAGGAACGATATTAACCACCTTAAAATTTGAGCCAAACACACCACTTGAACAATCTTGCATGGGTTGTAATCGTTGTATTACCGCTTGTCTAGGTCAATGCTTAGGGCACGAAGAATTCAAATATGATACTTGTAAAAGCTACTTAACACAGAAAAAAGGCGAACTCACCGACCGAGAACAACATATTATCGCTAAAACCCCATTAGTATTTGGCTGCGATGTATGCCAAGAGGTTTGCCCTCATAATCAGAGTATCCCCGCAACGCCTATACCTGAATTTCAACGAGTAGAACCGTACATAGATATTAACGAACTAGAGACCCTAACAAACAAAGAATTCAAAGCTAAGTATGGTAATCGGGCATTCTCGTGGCGGGGGAAGAAAATATTAATGAGAAACCAAAATATTATTGAAGAAAAATAGATATTATAATTTGTATTTGAGATGTAAAATGGCTGTGACGTCTATTAAGATGTTATGGCTATTTTTATAGAATAAAAAGAGACGACCGCTGGTCGTCTCTTTTTTAATCATTATTTGATTTCGTAGTAATTTAACTCATCTAAGCTTTTACCAAGAGCAGGCATATAAGTCTCAAGGAACATATCTACTTCTGGCATGTTGAGTGCTTTCAGTTTAGCCAAAATGGAGTCATGTGCTTCTTTAAACTCATCATTCCCTGCCTTGAGTTCGTTTACACATTTCATATAGGCCGAAATTGTATCTGCCGCCTTAACGATAGGCCACTCAGGATTATCCTCTGCATCTACTATAAAAGGCTTATAAACAGCTTGTAGTCGTTCTGGCAAGGTAGATAACATTTTCTCTTGTGCTAATGTTTCAACTTCACCGTACAGTTCACGAAGTTTTGGATCAAAATATTTAATCGGTGTTGGCATGTCGCCTGTGAAGATTTCACTCACCTCATGGTACATGGCAATGACCGCTACCTTATTAATGTCCACATTACCACCAAAGTATTCATTTTTGAGAGCTGCTAAATTGTGAGCTACCATCGCTACTTCGAGGCTATGTTCTTGAATATTTTCAATTTCTGTATTACGCATAAGGCTCCATCGATTGATAAAGCGCATGCGTTTTAAAAAGGCAAAGAATGAACTCATATATCCCCCATTACACAATAGTTCCCCTAAATAACTCCACGAAGTTTAAAACCGTAATCAAGGAATTGTACTGCTTCTTCCCAACGGTTATCATCGTTAAGCATAACTACAATCATAGTATGACCATTACGGGTAGCCGATGCAATCAAGCATTCCCCTGCAGCATTCGTAAAGCCAGTTTTTAAACCATTAGCACCGGGATATTTATTGCGAATGAAATGGTTTGTAGTGCGAATTGTTTCTGGCGTACGGTTTTGATAAGGCACCTTATAATAATCATTGGCTACTTTATCGCGGAACATTTGGTATTTCATACCATACGCTGCAATCATCGCCAAGTCACGAGCCGTAGAGTGATGGCCCATTTGTGTCAAACCATGAGGATTTAAAAATACACTATTTTTTGCCCCTGCTTTTGCAGCAACGCGATTCATGTCCTTTGCAAAGTTCTCTACAGAGCCACTTACATTTTCTGCTACGACAACGGCCGCATCATTACCGCTAGCAACCATCATGCCTTCAAGAACGCCTTCCAAGGTAATTTGATCGCCAACGCGAACCCCCAGATTGGATTCCTCCATACTAGTGGCATAACTACTAATAGTCGCCAGTTCATCAAGTTGTGTACCTTTGAGTTCTAGAGCTGTTAGCAATGTAACCATTTTCGTAGTGCTCGCAGGATGCATCCACTTATCAGGATTCTTTGCAAATAGGATTTCCTTTGTATCCGCATCAATGAGAACAACAGCCTCACCTATCGTAGATGGCGGCGCAATATACGCCGCATGAGAAACACTAGTACTGAAAATAATAGCGCCTATACAGGCTATCATCAAAATAAGTCGTTTCCAAACTATACAAACATTAGTTGTTAAAGATATCATATATCTCACTTTCTGTATCACATATTAACTTTCAGGGTTATCATCAATGGCAACATCCGTTCCACTTGCCTTTTTCTTAGTTCCCTTAATTTCACCAGTAGAGTTATCTACATTTTGAAGATATACAACACGTTGAGGATATGGAATGTCGATACCATATTTATCGAACGCATCTTTTACATCAGACATAATTCCATATTGCACATCTAAGAAGTCTTTCGACTTAACGCGTGCATAGGCAGCAATGCGTACAGAGTTATCGCCAAATTCAGAAATACCAATTTCCATATTTTTAGGATTGAGTACACGTTTATCAGCAGCAAATATATTTTTTAAGATTTTAATTGCTTCATGATGATTATTGTTATAACCAATATCAAAGACGAACGGAATAACCCTTTCGTGGGTATAAGCAATATTAGTTATGGCTTGGGAGGTAAGGATAGAGTTTGGTATATACACATTTTTTTGATCTTTAGTAGTGATAATAGTATACATAAATTGAATAGACTTAACACTACCTACAGTATCTCCAACTTGAATAACATGACCTGCTCTAAAAGGCTTAAATATAAGAATTAATAAGCCTGATGCCAAGTTAGATAAGTTGCTTTGTAAGGCCAAACCAATACCTAAACCAAAGGCACCAAAGGCAGCCACAAAGGATGTAGTAGGAACACCAATTTGATTTAAGCAAATCAATATTAGACCTACTAGCAATGCATAATTGATGATCTGCGTAATAAAGCTCATCGCAGCAGAGTCATAAGAGGCCTTAGTCATAATACGGACAGCAAAGGTTTTCACCCATTTAATAGCATAACGACCTACCCAAAATATAATAAGAGCTAATAATATATTGCCTGCTTGAGAAAAGAACCAATCTCGAAATTGAATCAATACATTCGCATCTTTAAACAGTAATTCAGAAGCCCTATTTAAAAGATCACTCATACTAACCTCCATGAATAAAATATAACGCTCATTCGGTAGAATCGGAAATATATTCGAAATAAACATATGTGTTATAATCTAACATATGTATTTTACAATAATTTAGTAAAACTATTATATCCTTATATTATATATATAACAATCTAAACCTAGGGAGACTTATATGTTTAACAATCCATATGAAGCACCACAAGAGCTTGCAACAGGAGGTCATGTAACAAAAGAGTTAAATTCCGTTACCGTACACTTTGATGACATCCATTATTCCTTATCTAGTGGTCAACTCAATGGCGGATATCACCATACTTTGGCCGTACGAAATCAGCAACTGACCTATCAAATTGAAACAGAAAAAGATTTGCCTGGCGGCTCTGTAGCAAATTATTTAGCACAAGAGTTTGAACACATCGATACACCTGTTCATTTTAGTACAGCACTGCTCACCTCTGCTACAATGAACCTTCACGCGTACGCTAAGGTTGAAGAACACGATACGATTGTAGAGACCATCGTTACTGCAGGCTATGAAAAAACGGCCCATCGTGCAGGCACAGGGTATTGCTATGAAGAACGGGACGGAGCGTTTGTGACGCCTGGCACAATCAACATACTAGTCTTTACAAACAAGGCATTAACAGATAGTGCCATGGTGAAAGCCATCATGACAATTACGGAGGCTAAAACCGCAGCCCTCCAAGATTGGGGTGTTGAAAGTGTACGCCTCTATCCATTTATCAACGAAGATATTCCTGAAGCAATTACAAAAGAACGCAAGACTTCTGCTACCGGTACCTCTACAGATGGTGTGGTTCTCACTATCGATACCAATGGTGATGTGTTAACGGACGCCGGCTCCTTCTCCCTATTCGGGGATACATTGGCTAAGGCTGTTTATATAGGTATACAACGAGCCTTAGAAAATGCTATTGGCGCCGAATAAAAAATACGCATTCTAGGCGAAATAAAAAACCGCACATCCTAGGCGATCGGGATGTGCGGTTCATTGTATATAAAACTGTTACACATAGTATAATACTTGAAAATGAATATCAAATTAAGATTTGAGAGTTTTTCTCAAATCTTTTTTTATTTTCTAATTAATATTCATAGAAGAACTGTTGTAACTTTTTAAGATTTTTAGTTTTTGTAAGCCCCAGCATCAATAAAATACGAGCTTTTTGTGGACTCAATGTATCACTTACGAGATAGCCTGCTAGTGCATCTTGTGGTACAGCTGATACCATGCCACTCCCTGTACGAGAGGCACGTACAGTTGGGAATGCTGTATTTTGTGTTATTTGACGTACATTTTGAGGAATTGTACCATGACCCAATCCAGTCAAGATGAGCCCATCAGGATTAGTGGCAACTACACTCATTGGCACCATGTCATCCATACCGCCATAGCAAGTCAAAATAACTACACGAGGCAATTCCGTTAAGTCATGTACATCAAAGATGGATTCTTTCGTATGACGACGAGTAGAGGCTTTATAATAATGAGCTACACCATCCTGGACGATACCAAGATGACCTACTAATGGACTGTCAAAGGTAGCCACATTAGTTGTATTCCGTTTGGACACATCACGCGCCCCATCAACATAGCCATTTAGAACAACAAGCACACCTTTACCTACAGATGCAGGTGTTCTTGCCACTTGAATCGCTTGTAATAAATTAATAGGACCATCTGCACTAATTGCCCCAGCAGGTCTCATCGAGCCAGTAATAACGATGGGTTTATCTGTATGAACAGTAAGATTAAGAAAATAAGCTGTCTCCTCCATGCTATCTGTTCCATGAGTAATAACAACACCGCCTATAGCCTCTTGATTTACTAATTCTTGTACTAACTTAGATAAATCCAACCAATGCTGGACAGTAATATCAGAACTTTCAATATTACTAAACTGAGTATATGTATATGGACCATATGGTTCTGTGCCTGGTACGGAATCTAAAATTTCATCGAGGCCTAGTACACCTGCAGTATATCCCGTCAAATCTGTATCGGATGCGCCTTGTCCAGCAATTGTACCACCCGTACCAATCAACGCAATTTTTGTCTCCATATTACCTCCATCATAAAATACACAAGAAATAGTAAATCTTTTGTTAATCAACATTAGCATGAATTAGACTAGTTAAAACAAGTCCTCTCTCAACATTGTGGGTGAAAGGACGGCATCAATTCTAATTTATGCTTATTAATACGATTTAAATAATCAATACGTTCTTTCGTTTCAGGATTTTCTATCTCTCCAGTTCTAATATATCGATCTAATATAGCATAGGTAAATCCTAATTTATCCTCATCAGATAGACCGCTGAGTCCATCACTAGGCGTCTTATCTACAAGATATTTTGGAATATCAAGTAATCGACCTATTTGGCGCACCTCTTCTACGACAAGATTGGCAAGAGGACTAAAATCTCCAGCACTATCGCCATATTTTGTAGAATACCCTACATAATCTTCAGATCCATTACATGTATTAGCTACGCGTGCGCCATTTGGCAAATTTTGTCCTACTGCATATAGCGTTGTCATGCGAAGACGCGGTGGTGTATTAATTCCTGCATCCTTGGATATATCAGTTCTACCAGTAACAGCTTTATAACTTTCACCTTGAATGATAGCGTTCGTCAAAGCTTCATAGGCAGCTCCAATATTCACTATGATATGTGGAATCCCCAAATGTGCCACTACAGCCTTGGCATCATCGATATCAGACTGAATTCCATTGGGCATAAGAACACCTACTACGCGTTCTGCCCCAAGGGCTTCTTTACAAAGGGCCGCCACAATTGTGGAATCCTTACCACCTGAAATACCTACTACGGCGCTACAACTAGGCCCATTTTGACTAAAATAATCTCGAATCCATTGAACGAGAGCCTCTTTTGTTGCTTCTGGATGGTCTAACATAAGCCCTCCTATTTCTTCCGGAAAATACGATTTAATAAATCCATTTTCATTTGATAGTATCCTGGACTCATATCAAGGTAATGGCGATGTGGATTTTCAAAGCGCTGTTCTTCTAACCAAATTTCTTGGTCTAATTGGTCTTTAACGTATTGACGAAGCTCTTCTAATGTCGGTAGTTTTACGATAAGCTTGCCATCTTTAATAATGAGTTGTTTCATCTCTTTAAAGGTGCAATTTTCAAAGTACAATTCACGCCACGGTTGTTCTGGATCAATATAACGATATGGTTCTGTCGTATCTGGCACCTCTTCTAACAATGTTAATAAATCTGCAATGGCTCGCCCTTTATCATTGTATACGCGATACACCTTTTTGAAGCCTGGGTTCGTAATCTTTTCAACAGATTCAGAAATCTTGATGCGAGGCTCCCACAAACCATTCTTTTCAACCCCAGCAATCTTGTATACGGCGCCAAATACAGGGTCACTCTTAGAGGTAATCAGTCTTTCACCTACACCAAAGATATCAATGGGACCACCCTGTCCCAATAAAGAGGTTATTGTATATTCATCAAGACTATTGGAAGCCATAATTTTGCAATCTTCTAAGCCTGCCTTGTCAAGCATACGACGCGCTTTTTTAGCTAAGTAAGCAAGGTCACCAGAATCAAGGCGGATACCTTTTAAGCGTTTTCCCATAGGTTCCAATACATCTTTAGCTACTTTAATAGCATTAGGAACCCCAGAGTTTAATACATCATAAGTATCAACAAGGAATACAGCCCCATCCGGATACACTTCAGCGTAAGCTTTGAAAGCTTCGTATTCAGAATCATGATACATAACCCAACTATGAGCCATGGTTCCACTCACAGGAATACCAAATTGTTGGCCCGCTAAAACAGTTGCCGTAGACTGTACCCCACCAATGTAGGCTGCTCTCGCACCATATACAGCGGCATCCACATTATGAGCTCGACGAGCCCCAAAATCGGCTACTACACGCCCATCCGCAGCACGAACGATGCGATTAGCCTTTGTAGCGATAAGGGACTGATGGTTCATCATAGTTAGCACTGCAGTTTCTACGATTTGTGCGTCTATGAGAGGGGCTACGATAGTTATAACCGGTTCGTTTGGATAAATAATCGACCCCTCTGGGAATGCATATACATCACCAGTAAAGGAGAAGTCTTTTAGATATGCCAAAAATTCCTCACTAAAAATACCTTGGGCCCGTAAAAAATCGATATCACTTTCATCAAAGTGTAAATTTAAAATGTACTCAACGATTTGTTCAAGACCACCAAAAATGGCAAAGCCACCCTTATCTGGATTGCGTCTAAAGAACACATCAAAAGCGACGCGATCCGTATTTTCATGTTGTGTAAAATAGCCGTGTGCCATGGTCATCTCATAAAAATCCATAAGCATACTAATATTGCGACTGTCGTGTTGCATCGGTTCACCAACCTTCTAAAATCTAATGGATTTAATTAATCGTTAATCGTATACCCTCATTATACATTATTATTCCTATATAGCTAGTACATACATATACTACAGTTTCCATAAACTATCCTAATAATCATTCTTGTGATATAACTATATATATACTAACTATTTATATATTCCATATATATGTCATAGATGTCGGTGAAAGTTATCACTGGAATGAACTCTTTTATTAGTATTACAAATTCAGATACTAATAAAAACACTAAGTATTCCGTATAATCAATCAACATATATATCTATTATTTACATGAGAATGAAAGGAACCATTATGGAATCAATCGTTCAAGCAAAACGCGTATTAGAAATATTTAAAGAAATGAGCCAAATTCCTCGTGAATCAGGAAACGAAAAAGGCATCAGCGATTATATCGTAAACTTTGCTAAAAATTTGGGGCTTGAAGTTCATCAAGACGATCAGTTTAATGTAGTCATCAAAAAGCCAGCGTCTCCAGGTTATGAAAACCGACCTTCTATCATCTTACAAGGCCATATCGATATGGTTTGTGTACGAGATCATGACTCCAATCATGACTTCTCCAAGGATCCTATTGCAAACATCATCGAAGGTGAATGGATGCACGCAGACCACACTACCCTAGGTGCGGACAACGGTATGGGTGGTGCCATGATGCTTGCCATCCTCGAAGATGATAGTCAACAACATGGACCTATGCAATTATTGTTCACCACAAATGAAGAAACTGGCATGGATGGCGCTTTCGCCATTAAAGAAGGCCAAGTAAGTGGCGATTACTTACTCAACCTCGATACAGAGGTAGAGCACGACTTCACTGTTAGCTGTGCTGGCGGTTGCCATGTTCACGTAAACATTCCATTATTGCGCGAAAACAACCAACCTGGTTATGATGCAGGCTTATCTTTTACCGTAACAGGCCTTAAAGGTGGTCATTCCGGTATTGAGATCTGCGAACAACGTGCTAATGCTAACCAAGTATTAACACGTGTACTCTATGATATTCAACAACAATATCCTGTATGCTTAGCATCCTTTGAAGGTGGCGTAAAACATAATGCCATTCCTTCTAAAGCAGTTGCTGTATTATCCGTACGCGCTGAAGATGTAGCGGCCATTAAAACATTAATTGCCTACCAAGAAAAGCAATATCTCAATGAATATGGTATCCAAGATCCAGGTCTTAAATTTGTTGTAGAAGATGTCGCTACTCCTGATGTAGTATATGCAGATGACACAACAGAAGCTCTTATTACTTACATCTATCTTGCACAAGATGGTGTTCATTCTGTAAGCAAATCTATCCCAAATCTTGTAGAAACTTCTAACAACATCGCTATCGTACGAGAAAACGAACATACTATTGAAATACTCATTTCCATTCGTAGCTCCAATAGCAACAGTCTTGAATTCTTGGCTAAGAAAATGATATTACTTGCGAAAACACTAGGTGTATCTGCAGAGCGTACTGGTGGTTATCCTGCATGGGAATACGATAAAGGTTCCAAACTTGAAGAACAAGCTATTTCCTTACATAACGAAATGTTTGATACACCAGCTAATGTAAACGCTATTCATGCAGGTCTTGAATGCGGCTTGTTGAAAGGCGTATTACCAAACACACAAATGATTAGCTTTGGCCCTACTATCGTAAGTCCACATACACCAATGGAACGCGTTCATTTACCATCCGTTGAAAACGTGTATGTATACCTCAAAGCATTGTTAGCTAAGTTACAATAAATATACTATATTAAATAATGACTACATACTTTATATATAATTTGGTATACTAAAAGTAATCTAATTAGAGATTTATATAACGAATTCTCTTCCCCCCTCCTATGAGGGCTTCAGTCAACTCTTCCTGACTGAGCCTTCTATAGGAGGGATTTTTTATGTTTTTCAAAAAAAATATAAAATTAATATATATTCAAACAGGAGTATTTATTCATATATGGAGAAATTGATAATTCCTACGTTTTCCACAATTAATTATGAATATTAAATACATCTGTTAATATACTCATATAATGTATATAATCCATATATTTAAAGAGAATTTTAAGAATAATAGAAATTTCATAACTATGCATATACCCTAGGATGTATTTTCTGTGTTATCCTATAGGTGTATACTGTGTTTATCTTACTCAGGAGGCACATATGATTCCTATTATTATCATATCCGGATTTCTAGGTTCGGGAAAAACAACATTTTTACAACATATACTAAAAGAACATAAACCTACAGACAAGGTTTTAATTATAGAAAATGATTTTGGCGAAACTAGTCTTGATGCGGCAAATCTTGCTAAAACAGGTGCTACTATTCGTGAAGTAACGTCTGGTTGTATTTGCTGCAGCCTACAAGGAAATTTCCAACAAGCATTACTCGATATTCTTCAAAATTATGATGTAGATATTATCTATATTGAACCATCTGGGGTCAGCAAATTGAGCGAAATCATCCATACATGTGAAGATGAAGACATTGCGAAATCCGCCTATGTTCACGCCTCAGTAACAACGGTGGATGCTATGCAAGCACCTATGTTTATCAAAAACTTTGGTTTATTCTTTAAAGATCAAATCACAAACAGTGACGCTATCTTCTTGAGTCACACCGAAGATGTTCAACAAACAAGTATTACAAAGCGCATGATTCACGACTTAGCTCCCAACACACCTATTCACGAAGAGTCATGGGATACCATTTCCTTACGAGACTATATTAAACGCCTCTATCACTGTCATGATGACAATTCATTACATGATGAGCATCTATTTATGAGTCATACCTTTAAAGACTTGCGTACACTCACTGTATTACAGTGGAAAACAATTTTAGAAGGTATGCCAGACGGTGTGCTCCGCGCTAAAGGTATTGTACCGACCACCGAAGGTCCCCATGAGTTGCAATACGGTACGCATTACTGCTCCCTAGTACCTAGCGAATCCACTGACTACAGCTTAGTCGTTATTGGTACTGATTTTAATGTGCCAATGGTACATAACGAAGTGTGTCAATCATGATACCTGTTTATATCGTTACCGGATTTATCGGTTCTGGTAAAAGTACATTTATAAATGAACAATTACAATACCGTAAAAAGCTGGGCGGCACAGCATGTATCAGTGCCGAACAAGGTTCTGTATCACTTATTAAAGATGCTTTACAACTTAGCCCTGATAAACTCAGTGTAATCACGCCTAATCAACCTGACACCTATAGTTCTATAGCAGACGAAATCGCAACCTATATCAATAAGACAAATTCCAAAGAAATATGGATTGAATGGAATGGTATGGTCAGCTTTTATCAACTAGAATCCTTGCTATACAGTGATAAGCTGCGTCACATGTTACAAATCGAAAAGGTATTATATATTTGTACGGATCAATTCGTCGCATCGATGTTACCTGGTTTAGGTAATGACGTAACAAGCCAATTATACAGTGCAGATTGCATCATCACGGAGACCGATACACATCATACCTTGTTACGGACCTATAATAGAGAGGCCAAGATTGTAACAGCGCCAACGCCAGAAAAGGTAGAGCAATTATGTCGCAATTCTACGTGGGGACTTATACCAAATCTATTAGTTATCGGTATTACCGCCTACATACTTTTAGTTACCGCGTTCCGTCATGACATTCCTTACTCCATTCATCAATGCTTTGCTATCATTACAGGGCTCATTGTCGAAGCGATTCCATTCCTTTTATTAGGAACTATTGGCTCAACCGTTATACGCTATTTTGTACCACAGAGCGTACTACTAAAACTATTAGGAGATTATTCTTGGAAGAGCTATGGTGCCGCCATGGTTAGTGGCTTAGCCTTACCAGTTTGCGACTGTGCTATTATTCCATTATTTAAAGCACTCACAGATAGAGGCGTACCATTATCTGTGGCCCTCCTATTTATGCTCGCCAGCCCAATCATCAATCCTATTACCATTCTCTCCACTTGGTATGCCTTTCCAGATAATCCCATGATTTCTGTATGGCGTATCGTCCTTGGACTTGGTGTAGCTTTATTAGTGGCATTATCTTTCCGCTTCTATCCACCTTCAAAGGAACTAATGAAAGCTAGAAATACCCAGAATCTTAGCTACGAAGAGGTTTTAATAGAGTCATCTAGGAGTAAACACATCAACAAAAAAAGATTGTTAATTCATATGGAAAAAGAGTTTTCCCAACTCTTATTCTATTTCTCCATGGCAGCCTCTGTTTTATCAGTAGTCCAAGTATATGGAAAACCTTGGCTCATCAATGCGGGTATCACATTACCCATCGTGTGGGCTATTCCAATCTTGCTAGTATTAGCTTTCTTCTTCTCAATCTGTTCTACATCAGATGCTATTATAGGCAAATCCTTGAGCACCCTATTTCCTATAAGCTCAGTTATGGGCTTCCTCATCTTAGGACCAATGCTCGATATTAAAAATGTATATATTTTAAAACAATATATGCCAACTTCATTCATACTTCGTCTAGGCATAACTATTGTAATTATGTCTTATATAACAGCATTAGGTTTTCAATTCTTTGTAGGCTAATTTTAGTCATTACCATTTCAGTTCGTAATAAATATAAAAGGAGATGATTCTATGAAATTAGGACTGAAAGATCGCTTTTCAATTATGAAAGGCGCTCTCTATCTCATCTTAGGTATCTGCTGTGTATACCTAATTCTGACGGGCCGTTATTTGAACTATATTGCACCCCGATATGAACTACTGCTCGGCATCAGTAGCATAGCTCTCATATTAGGTGGATTAGCAACTATCATTTGGGCTCCATCCCGCTATTACAAGCACAATTTACGTTCTATCGTGCCTATTATTATCCCCGTAGTTTTGCTCATTGTGCCCCCTGTCCTAGTTCCTAATACTGGTGTTCACGGCGCAGCACGGGTTAATGATGATACGAACAATTTTGATTTTACAAATGATGCTATAGGTGAGGTTATTACCGTTAATAGTGAAAGCAAAGAGCCTGGCATTTCTAAAGACAAAAAAGAAATCGTACTAAACTCCGATAACTTCTATCAAACCATCGTAAAGGTTGGATCTAATGTAGACCAATACAAGGACTACACTGTATATATGACAGGTTATGTAAATCGCGATGATAATACGCTAAAATCTAATGAATTTACCATCTCTCGTATGGCCATGTCTTGTTGTATCGCTGACGTAGCCCCCATTGGCATGACAGCTTATAAACCAGATGGTGATAGTTTAGCTAATGAACAATGGGTTTCTATCGAAGGCAAAGTATCTACACGAGACTTTCACGGTCGTGCTCAACCATATGTAGAAGTAACCAAAATAAAAACAGCAGAGCCTATTTTAGGTTATGTATATCCTTAAATAAATAATATTAAATTAACAGTCTTAATAAATCTTAAAGAGACATCATTAAACAGTCTTAAATAGATCTGTAAACAAATAAAACCGAGGCATAACGCCTCGGTTTTAATAAATATATTATAGTATTATATAAAGACTATATTATCGATGTAATTCTTTAACAATTCGTTTGCCAAGAGATGCTGCAACAGCACAAAGAAAGATGTCTGGACCTACGGGAATCAAGAAGCATGTAATAATAACGGCCTCTACTCCAATTGGTTTGCCTAAGTATAAGTTCATAATAAAGTATAGATAGATCATACCAAGGCCATACACGATAAATAGATTTAATATAGATCCTGCTAATAATCGTTTAAAGGATAAAGTCTCCATAGACTCTGCAATACGGCCTACTGCATAAGCACCTACCATAAAACCAATTAAATAACCAAAGGTAGGTTGTAAAATGTAACCAGGCCCACCACCGGATGTAAAAATCGGTACCCCAATTAAACCTAAGACAATGTAAATACCAACGCTAGCAGCCCCCAATCGACTGCCTAATACAATGCCTGCGAGGGTAGTAAATAAGATTTGTAATGTAAATGGACAATTTGGTAATGGTACCCGTATAAAAGCACCTACGGCAATCAATGCGACAAAGAGTGCTGTCATCGTTAACTGACGGGTAGTGATGCGACCTTGTTTCGACACGGTAGAACTCATGGTATACCTCCATTAATAACACATCAACAAACTACTAACTACCTAAATTAAAACACTTGTATTTTTAATTGTCAACTACGTGTGTTGACTTTTAGTTAACTATGTAGTCTAATACTATATATACGGCAATTTCAAGTATTTTATTTTTTTGACTATACATTATAGTTATTATCAATCATTTATAATAACTAAAAGATATACTCATCTTCATACAAAAATCTTTGAATTTCATCTTATATTCATGTAGCAACATTAAATTATACGTAAGTAGATTGAGTAAAATCTACTTTCACAAAACAGTATATAAAAGTACCTTATATTAGGAGGCATTCATTATGAAAAATGTTAAGAAAGTATCAAAGGTATTATGTGCATTTGGCGTTAGTACAGTATTATTAGCAGGCGTAGTTGGCGCAGCTAGCAACCATGCTTACAACAACAATAGCAACTGGAAAGGTGTTGGTAGCGTAGCTCCATCCGCTCAAGCTAACTATTCTGTTGATTACATGGGCGCTGTTACAGTATTCCAACAACAATTCCCTGGCGCATCTGTAAAATCTATTTCCTACGACGCTAAACACAACCCTTACTATGAAGTAGAAGGTTACTACAACCACCGTCAAGTAGAAATTAAAGTAGACGAAGCAACTGGTCAAATCGTTGGTAAAGAAGTTAAAGGCTACACAATAGGCAATAAAGCTATCAACGTTCAAAACATCATCATCCCTGAAGTAGCTGAAACAAAAGCTATCGAAAAAGTTGGTGCCGACTTCCAAACTATGGAATGGACTGTTGAACGCGAAAACGGCCGAGCTGTATACAAATTCGATATGACAACTGGTGGCGACAAAAAAGCTGAAGTAAAAGTTGATGGCATGAACGGTAAAGTTTTAAGCGCTAAAGTAAAAACTACAAAATACTAAGAAGCTCTTTTCATCTAGTGAACCCCTATCCTAACCCACTAAGATGACACACTACACATATAACACACATACTATACACACAGTATCCCAATGGATACACTCTCTAACACACAAACTTAGAGAGCCCTATAACTCACAAAGGGCTCTCCCAAAACCCTATCTCACACAATAGGTAAAGGGTCTGTGCTCACACACCACAGACCAAACGTTACACACACTATACTCCCTTTAAAAGACCTTGGATCGTTGAATCCAAGGTCTTTTTTCTATCCTCCAGATATTACTATATATTTAGGCTTATAGGACAAAAAGTGTGTGTAAAAACCCTTATAACACTAGTAAATATCTAGTGTTATAAGGGTTTAATCTTTTTTTGAAGAAGTTTGAGGATGGACAAAAAGTGTGGGTAAAAACATCAATTAACCCTTGTATTTACTAACTAAAATGATGTTATATCTTCCTATATATAAACAAATATGGAGGAAGAGTTTATGCGACAAATAA
>OASQ01000050.1_pt1 | contig 89273 bp, 83 predicted proteins | sample 1475771 | NCBI WGS metagenome assembly OASQ01 (sample SAMEA2579910, study PRJEB22360) | human gut metagenome | reverse complement strand
TCAGCGACAGCTTATTTATATTATCACATTCACAATCGCTTGTCAACAACTTTTTTATTTTTCTTTTTCTTTTTCTCTGTCCGCTTCGATCATCTCTGTCGTTCGGAACAGCTTATCTAGAATATCATTTCTATCAACATTTGTCAACAGGAAATTTCATTTATTTTTTTGCGTTCCCATGAGCTCTTAAGCACTTTCCAGTCTTGTCTCACGCAACAGCTTATATATTCGTTTCGGTCGGCGCAAAACCATTGTCCACCGGACAATGTGCGCCCTGCCGGAGGCTATATCATGCCCGTCCAGAATTGTTAATATTGTTTTTATTATTTATTTTATTTGCACAATTTGCACAATTCTAGTTATCACATTTCGCTTTGCTCGTTCATATTTGCAGTTTGAATTACATTTCCCCAAAATTAATACCCAAAATTGCAATTAAAGTATCTTATTTTGCGAGAAGAGTTTCCATTAAACGCAGTTTGACACGTAGTATTTTGCTAAAATACTACGTGCCAGCCTTAAACTTATTGTTGTCCTACGATTTTTCCAAACTTCAATGGACTCATCTCATCATCTTCATAATCAAATACATATCTTTCATATGCATTGATAATATGTGTGCTCTTATATTTATCACATCTTTTATGCTGCCTTCCGTAAGTCATATGCACATGTCCATGTACGAAGAACTTCGGACTGTACTTCTCTATCAGCTCTATAAATACTTGAAATCCCTGATGTGGCAAATCTCTTCCGTCATTGATCTGATATGCCGGAGCATGTGTGACCAGAATGTCAAAGCCACGGTGTTTTAGCAATTGAAACCATAGTTTCTTCACTCTTTTCCTCATTCCGCGTTCTGTAAACTGATATTTCCCACCACTATAACGCATGGAACCACCAAGTCCTAAAATTCGCAAGCCTTCAAATTCATAAATTTTATCATCAATGCAAATACAACCTTCTGGTGGGATACGATCATATTTTTCATCATGGTTTCCATGCACATACAGTACCGGAGCAGCTGCAAATGTTGTAAGAAAAGACAGATAATTTGGATTCAAATCACCACAGGATATAATTAAGTCCACACCTTCCAGTTTGCTTTTATCAAAGAAATCCCAAAGGTATTTCGACTCTTCGTCTGCAATTACCATTATTCGCATTGTTCTTTATCCCTTTCTCGTCTCAATCCCCTGCTGCGTAAGAACCGGTTTGGCCTGCTCCTGTAATTCTTCAATCTTTGGTATTCTTCCTATAATATTCTCTGCCAGCCAGTCCATCTCGATTACTTCTTCCGGAGACAGCGTTTCACCTTTCTTTTCCTTAAGTATATGTCCCTGTGCATACATCTGATCTGTAAATGTATGAAATTGTCCCGTTTTATAATTATGCTTTAATACATTGACCAGCCGGACTGTACCCGCCGGAAGTTTTTTTGAACAAATAACATCTACTACCCCTGTCGGCATTCCCCACCAGTAATTAATTGCTTTTTCCACATCGTTATCTTGTTCCCAGTTTCCTGCCATAATTGTACGGATCAGTTCTTCATAGAATTTTCCCCAGTGGCACAGTGGCATTGCAAGATTCTTCTGCTCACCTCCGCCACTTTCGCGATGATATACTCCATAAAAATGATTATTATCATCTGGTACGATAATATCTTTTCCCGAAATACAATTCGGGTCTATCTCGTCAATTCTTTTCTCAATATCCTGTTCTTTCAGCGTAGACCACTCTAAATACACCTTCGCTCTTGGATTTGTCATCTGCGCTCCAAGTGCAAATGCATTAATCTGTGCAATTGTTCCCAAAATCGGATAATCCGCAATATAGACAATCTTATCGTTTTCAGCCATTTCCCCTGCAATTGTCCCCATCAGGAACTTCGCCTCATGCATACGAGTATAATAAGTCCGGATGTAGCGGTGCGTCGTATTCAAAGAACAGTTTAAGATTCTTACTTCCGGATGTGTAATTGCCGCTCTTAAACTTTCCTGCGCAAATGTCGGAGTTGTCGTAAATATAATATTGCAACCCGCATGAATAGCTTCCTCCAGGGCTGATGCTATATTTTTTTCTGTTATATTTTCATAACTTACAGTCGTGACTTCATTTGGAAATGTCTGCTCAAGATGCCTGCGTCCCAGTTCATGACTATATGTCCACGCAGAAGAATGTGGTGTCTTCGCATAGATAAATCCTACTTTCAAATGAGATGGTTCTTTACTGCCACCGAGAGGAAGCCATTTTTCAAACAGAGATGGCTTATCTTCTGTCGGAGTCATTTTCAATTCTACTTTTTCCTCATCATTATACTGAAGCAGAACAAATTCTTCCCATGCTTTCTTCACAAGTTCGTTAATTTCTTCTACTGACATTTCTTCTACTCGTTTATAACTGTATAGATGTAAAAATGAAAGGAATGCCTCTGCTGATGAAACTTCCAGTTCTTGTCCACCTTGTGCATGAAATGCCGCTGTAAATCTTGCATACACAGAACTGAAAATCAGTCTGTCATCATCTGTCCAGTACTCATCCGGATGTTTTCCCATCTCTTTTATGAGCTGTGCATACTGTCCTTCTTCTGAAAATGTAATATAATTTACTTTAGACACTCTGTAAAAATTCACAAATTCATAATAAACTTTTACGTTTTTATCATTCGTTTTCTTCGGAAGAATACGCGTTACCGTTCCCGGAATGGAAATTGCACCAAAAAATTTCATGACACTGACACGCTTATTTCCCTCTTCTACATAGAATTTATTCATATACTCCCACGCCTTGATTGGCTCATGAATTCCTTCCTTTTCATGAGAAGTGCTGAGTTTTGCCCATTTGATTGCAAACTCCGTATTACTCTCCAATATCGGCATAAAATTACTTGCAAATGCACTGCTTCTACCACTATATCTTGTTCCAACTATCTGATCGATCGGAATCTGAACAAGTCCCAGTGATTCTGTTGATAATGCCTCATCCGGTAATATTTCGTCCAAAGATTCCAAAGTCGGCTTCCGCCCTGCAAGAAGTCGGCTCTCATATTCTTTTTTCCCATAACGAAATGCTTTATTATAGTCTTTTAACGCCATCTTTTCCCCTCCTGTTCATATCTCTTTCAGCTGTTACACAAGATTCATAGCCTGGTTTACATTTTCTACTCCTAGTATCTCTATTCCTTCCATCTTTCCAATCGTCTTCATGGAAACGGCAGGGACAATACATCTTTTAAATCCCAGTTTTTTTGCTTCTGATACTCTCTGTTCCGGCATGGTCACAGCCCGCACCTCTCCACTTAATCCTACCTCGCCAAACACGATGGTATCCTCATCAATCGGACGATTTTTATAGCTTGACGCAATCGCCATCACAATTCCTAAGTCTGCTGCCGGCTCATTCAACCGGATTCCTCCTGCAATATTCACATATGCATCATACGTGGAAAGCGGCATTCCCATACGTTTTTCCAAAACTGCCATCAGAAGATTGACTCGGTTATAATCAAGCCCTGCTGCCGTACGTCTCGGCATTCCAAAGTTCGTCTTACATACAAGTGCCTGAATCTCCATGAGCATCGGTCTTGTTCCTTCCATTGCACATGCCACAACAGAACCTGATGCATTTTCCGGTTTTCCTGATAACATATACTCGGACGGATTCTCTACCTCCACCAAGCCGCCTTTTTGCATCTCAAACACGCCGATCTCATTCGTAGATCCAAAACGATTCTTCACCCCACGCAGAATCCGGTAAGATGCATGTCTGTCTCCTTCAAAATATAACACTGTATCCACCATATGTTCCAATACGCGTGGGCCTGCAACTGTGCCTTCTTTTGTCACATGTCCTACAATAAATATTGAAATATTAAGTCCTTTTGCAAGTTGCATAAATACATTGGTCGATTCACGCACCTGAGACACGCTTCCCGGTGCCGACGCGACCTCTTCGTTATACATCGTCTGGATTGAGTCGATCACGACCATATCTGGATGCTGTTCTTCTATCACATGACGTATCATTCCAAGATTCGTTTCGCACAACAGAAACAAACTCTCAGAAAATGTTCCCATCCGATTCGCACGCAGTTTAATCTGCTTTAACGATTCTTCCCCGGAAATATATAATATCTTACGGTTTTGTCCTGATAACTTCTGACATACCTGCAGGAGAAGTGTTGATTTACCGATTCCCGGATCCCCTCCCACCAGCACAAGCGATCCAGGCACGATTCCACCACCAAGCACTCGGTCAAGTTCCAGAATCCCCGTCTGCATCCGCTCATCGTCATCAGTCGTAATACTGGAAAGTGTCACTACCTTCGCATCTTTCGCATTCCTTACCTGCTGCACTGCAGCCGTACTTCCTCTTGTTACTGAAACTTTCTCTTCTACAAATGTATTCCATTCCTTGCACATCGGACACTGTCCAAGCCATTTGCTTTCTTCATGTCCACAGTTCTGACAGAAAAATATACTTTTTTTACCTTTTGCCATGTACGATTCCCTTACATCTTTTTTATACTTCTACTTATAAATCCACTCTTAAACCTTGATTTATCATTTCTTTTTTATTTCCATTTTACCAGAAAGGGGAAGCTACGCCTCTGCGAGCTTCCCCCGATGTTCTGCGTATTTACTTCTTGATAATCTTGATCTCAATCTCTTTATTCGGATCAAGTTCTGCGCTCACGCTCAGTTTTCCGCTTAAGTTCGTTGTCATATCGCCGACATTCACATCGTCCATATACACAACATATTCGCTGTCTGCTTCCAGCTCCAGTGTAATCTGCGCATCCTCAGTACCGGATACTTTAAAAGAAACCTCTCTCTCAGAAGCTTTAAAATCTTCTACTGCTGTTCCCGGAACGGATTCGTATACGAACATACCATTCTTTTCCAGCTTTGTAATCTCAGAGAATGTCTTTACCTTATACACATCTCCTTGGAATTCAAATCCGTCCAGTTTTGTCTTGCTGCTCAGAGTATAGTCTCCAAAACCAAGTGCTCCGTCTGCTTCAGCTCTTAATAGCTCTTTCACTGCTGCCATTAGCTCTTTCCTCCTAAGGTTCATTTGTATTAATTATTATATATCAATTTATTTTTATTTGGTAGTCTTGACCTCAAATTTTATTTCTTTTTTCGATACGCCGGCAACGACTTCCTGACCACGCTTAATCTCACCTGCGAGAATTGCCTCGGCCAGACTGTCTTCCAGTTCACTTTGTACTGCACGTCGTAACGGTCTTGCTCCATATTTCTTATCGGTTCCTTTTTCCATAATCAGCTTTTTCACAGAATCACGCACCGTCAAATAAATATCCAGCTGTTCTTTTGCACGCTTGACCACCTCCTGGCACATCATTCCCGTAATCTTTTTAAGTTCCGGTTCACCTAGCGGATGGAATACAAGAATCTCGTCAATTCGATTCAGGAATTCTGGACGGAAGACAAGCTTGATCTCATTCATAACATTCATCTTCATGCGCTTGTAATCTTCCTCTTGATTCTCCTTATTGCCAAATCCTAGCCTTTTGGGATCAATAATCGCCTGTGCGCCTGCATTCGACGTCATAATAATGACCGTATTCCGAAAATCAACTTTTCTACCCTGAGAATCTGTAATATGTCCATCATCTAATACCTGCAGTAAAATGTTAAATACATCTGGATGTGCTTTTTCAATCTCATCAAAAAGGATTACTGAATACGGATGTCTTCGCACCTGTTCGCTTAACTGTCCACCTTCCTCGTGGCCAACATATCCCGGAGGCGAACCGATCATCTTTGCCACACTGTGCTGTTCCATATATTCGGACATATCAACACGGATCATGGCATTCTCATCATGGAATAATGCTTCTGATAATGCCTTTGACAATTCCGTCTTACCAACTCCGGTCGGTCCAAGGAATAAAAATGAGCCAATCGGGCGCTTTGGATCTTTTAGCCCCACACGCCCCCTTCGTACAGCTTTCGCCACAGCCGTAACAGCTTCTTCCTGTCCAACCACTCTCTTGTGAAGCGTCTGCTCTAACTTTTGCAAGCGCGCACCTTCAGATTCCTGAAGCTTCTGCACCGGAATCTTCGTCCAGTCAGATACGACCGCTGCCACTTCCTCTTCTGTTACAAGTGGTTTTCTGCCCGCCTGCTTTTTCTGAAAACGCTTCTTCGTCTGCATAATCTTTTTCTGAGCATCTTCTTTCTCTGCCCGGATCCTGGAAGCCTCCACAAGATCACCTGCAAGAATTGCCTCTTCCATCTTTGCTTCGTAATTACCAAGAACCTTTTCCAGTTCATAGATATGCTCCGGTGTCTTGAATCCACTAAGACTCACTTTCGCACATGCTTCATCAATCACATCAATTGCCTTATCCGGAAGAAAACGGTCACTGATGTAACGTGCAGAAAGTGTAACTGCCGCCTGAAGAGCTTCATCTGTAATCTGTACATGATGATGCGTCTCATAACGTTCCCGCAGTCCTTTTAATATTTTTTCACACTGCTTCTCATCTGGTTCTTCCACTGTAATTGGCTGGAATCTTCGTTCCAGTGCCGCATCTTTTTCAATGTATTTTCGATATTCCGCAATCGTTGTTGCTCCGATCAATTGAAGTTCTCCTCTTGCAAGAGACGGTTTCAGAATATTAGATGCATCCATTGCGCCTTCCGCACCGCCTGCGCCGATGATTGTATGCACTTCATCCAGGAATAAAATAACATTTCCCGCCGACTTTACTTCCTGCAAAAGTCTCTTCATACGTTCTTCAAATTCACCACGATATTTTGTACCTGCAATCATACTTGCAAGATCTAACGTATAGACCCGCTTGTCACGCATTCCTTCCGGTACAATGCCACTTGCAATCTGTGCTGCAAGTCCTTCTACCACTGCTGTCTTACCGACTCCCGGCTCTCCCACCAGACACGGATTGTTCTTCGTTCTTCTGCCAAGCACCTGCATCAGGCGGTGAATCTCTGCTTTTCTTCCAATGACCGGATCAAGCTTTCCTTCTTCTGCCTGCATAGTCAGATCTGTGCCATACTGGTCTAAAATCCCATCTTTTCTTTGATATGCCTCTTGAAGCTCCTCTTGATATTCCTTGATATCCACGCCGAGAACTTCCAGCGTATCCTGCACGATTTTCTGTATATTTACATTGAGTGTCAGAAGTATTCTGGTTGCAACACTGTCCGGTTCCCGAAGGATTGCAAGGAGCATATGCTCTGTTCCAATTGCCTCTGATTGAAAACGAATTGCCTCTTCCTTGCTTTCCTCCAGAGTATATTCAAGTCTCGGACTTCTCTTTGGCTTTTCCTGAAAAGTCACTTCTCCGACCGGTGAGATCAGTTCATCTACAATCTTATATAAATTTGCTTCTTCTACACCATTCGCTGACAATATCTGTCCCGCCACACCTGTATATACCCGCATAAATGCAAGCAGCAGATGTTCTGTTCCTACATATGGATGATCCAGTTCTCTGGCAATCTTTTCCGCTTTTTTCAGCACTTCTTTTGCTGGTTCTGTATAATTCATGCTGTCTGTTATTCCTTTCCACCGTATTCATCAAATAATTCATCCACCATCTCGTGAACTTCTTCTCTACTGACATTTTTAAGACTTCCCTTAGCCAGCGCGATTCTTAGCGCACGCTTTACTTCTGCATAAGCCTTTGCCTTATCTGCATCAATTGCAATCACAGCGCCACGTCTGCGGTCAAGCTGGATAAATCCTTCCTGCTTCAATATGGAATATGCTTTATTCACTGTATGCATATTGATGCCTACCGTATCCGCAAGCTGACGGACAGATGGAAGGGATTCTCCTTCTTGGATCGTCGCAGTCGCAATTCCCATAATAATCTGATTCTGTAATTGCACATACAGTGCCTCATCACTGTTAAAATCAATCTCTATCAGCATCGTATCACCCTCATTATCTCTTTTGTTCTATCCTTACGGATGATTTCATGAACAGATCAAGTTTTCTGTTATACATCTAATATAACATACAAAAAAGGAGCTTACAACAAAAATGTAAAACTCCTTTAATCCAGACTTTCCTAGTTCTTCTTACCTTTCTTTACTGCTCCAAGTGCCGCACCGATTGCTCCTGCATACCGGCTCTGCGGATCTGTCTTAACTTCCATGCCAAGTTCCTTTGTCAGCGCTTCACTGATATAGCCGCACTCGCAGAGACCACCAGTCAGGCAAAGCATCGGACGGTCTTCACTCATACGATTTGCCTGGGTAGCAACCTTTCGTACGATAGAATCAACCACTGCAAATGCGATATTTTCCTTCTTTTCTCCCTGACCAATGAGACTTATGACCTCGGACTCTGCAAATACCGTACACATAGAACTGATCGTTACACCTGAGCCTTCTCTTGCAAGCTCACACATCTCATTTGGACGCATGGACAATGTATTTGCCATAATTTCCAGAAATCTTCCTGTTCCGGCAGAACATTTATCATTCATCATGAAATCTTTTACAAATCCCTGTTCTACACAGATAATCTTTGTATCCTGTCCACCGATATCAATGATTGTCATATCTTTGTTATCAAAAATCCAGACAGCCCCCATAGCGTGACAGGTAATTTCTGTAATCATCTTATCTGCATATGGCACAGACACACGGCCATATCCAGTAGCAACACATACATTTTCTGCAGGATCCGCATCATTTTCCACAAGCTTCTTACGAATCTCTTCTGCCGTATCCACACTGCTCCATCCTGTCGGCTGCACAAACTCAAGAACAATTTCTTTGTTCTCGTTCATAACAACAGTCTTGGCACAAGTAGATCCAATATCAATTCCTATAAACTTCATATCTTAGCTTTCCCTCTCATGAATTTACACAACATGAATTTCAAAATTCATTTTAAAATAGTCTGTAACCGGCAATCTTACAACATTTCAATAAATGCTGCAATCCTTGTATTAAGCTGGCCGACATCTGCCTGAGAATAATCTGTCTCCACATTAATGTATGGAATTCCTTTTTCCTCATTTACAAACTTGCGGATTGCACGAGTCTCAACGTTATATGTATGACAGGCCTGAAGTGTCATCTCAAGAACTCCGTCAACCTGATACTCGTCAATCAGACGTCCCATCAGTTCAAAACGATTCGGGTTTGGTGTCATAACTGAACAACCGATTGCCAGGTATCTCTCTGCAATTGCCTGGTAAATATCCTCAGCGTTCTCATCAACAAGGCAATCGATAGATTTAGCTCCAGTACAGTTTTCATAAGTTACGACAACACCACCATTATCCTCAACAGCACGGATTACTTTCTCAGTTGCTCCTCCGATTGGGCATCCTGTGATCAGAATTCTTGGTTTCTTCTCCAGCATCTTTCCAGATGCATACTCTGCCTCAATCTTGTCAACAAGGGCATTCACTTCTCCGGCAATCTCAGAACGATCTAATTTGAATGTACTTCCGTACAGAACCTTGAACAGATCATGTCCACTGATTGGAGCCGGATCATGCTGCATAACTTCATAAAGACGCTTCAGTGCTTTTCTTGCTTCATTCTCAATTTTAACAGCTTTTCTTACATCTTCATCTGTAATCATTACTTCAAATCTTTTCTCAAGATATTCTTTAAAACGGATAATCTCTTTCTTCCAAAGCTTCAGTGCTTCTGGTCCTTGAGTATTTGGCAGTTCCATTACAAACACATCTTTGAATTCGCCCATCAACTCATACATTTTCTTCTTACCATCGCATGTAGTCTCCCCAACAACTACATCTGAGAAATAGAAAAACGGACATTTATCTGTCTTTGCAAATCCGTAACTGGATTTGATCAATGGACACAAGTTCTTCGGAAGATCTTTTTCTGCCTCCGGGATTGTCTCGTCAGATGTGGAACACAGGCTGACTGTTGCAGCTCCCATAGCCATAGCAATCTCTTTTGGAAAATATGTACAATATGCTCCTACTACTGGTGTTCCCTTGTCTTTCAGTTCTTTCATCATAAGAAATGATTTCTGTCTCTGCTCAGCAAATTCTTCAAAAACCTCTGGCAAATCTTTAATAATCTCCATATTCTTTCACCTCATCAAATTTATTCGTATCTATAAACGGACACAATTAACCATTCTGTTTAAAATTTTAGACTTTTATAGCATAATATGCAAATTGATTTTTCCTACAATTGCATTGCATTTATAGATTGTTTCTATTATTCATCACTGTTTTTCATTCTTTCTATTTCCATGGCAACCAAAAGTTTTTCGCACTCTGCCCCGTCGCGGTTGTCCAGATCCAGCATATCATTTAACCGAGTCAGACGCGGAAGCAGCGTATTTCTGTGAATCTTCAATTTTGCCGCTGTCTGAGACACATTTCTTTACGATACACATTATATCTATACCTTCTGATGTTTTCATCGTTCATACACAACAATTCATTTGTGATTTTTGTAGGTATCGCACATTTTCTATAATCATTGCTCTATTATTCATTCTATCTATATGGACTTCTGCATTACATTTTAAAGACCGGGTATTCATGAGTGATATCTTTGAAGAATTCATTCCAGATTATAAATATCTGGTCGTTCCTTTGAATAAGTATTCTCAGGAAGATTTAATTGAAAAAGGTGATGAACTCTCAGCTATTTTCATTCTTAACAAGCTCAAGAGTTCCTCTGATTTCAAGCATTTAAAAGAGATTCCAGAAGACTACTGGAACCACTTGACACAAAATACACCACCACACATTTTAAAGCTTATGGGCTCTGTATTTTCAGCATTTCTTCATACAATCAATGTCCCTGCTGAAGAAATCAATGACCTTACAGACCATATTACAAGGAGGCAGTTTCATATGATGTTTGATTCTTTTGAAGCATATGATGTACAGGAGACAAGGCGCGTCAGTCGAGAAGAAGGCGAACAACTCTACTTAATTAAACAAATTATCAAAAAAATTATTAAAAATATTTCTGTTTCTCAGATAGCCACCGATTTGCTGGAACCACTTGATACTATCCAGCCAATCTATGACCTTGCCATGAACCAGGCACCTGATTTTGATGCTGAGAAAATTTTAAAATTATTACATACAGGAAAAATATAATTTACTATCCATAGCAAAAGAGGATGCAGCACTCATTTTTTTGAATGCTACATCCTCTTTTAACCTCTTAAATTTCCTATATTTTAGTATTTCTTCTCTATTCCTGAAATGTCTTCAATGCATCGAGGGTTCTTTGAATCAGCTCGTCTAAAGTCCAGCCCAGCATATCTGCTCCTCTTTCAATTACTTTCCTGGAGCATCCTGCTGCAAAGTTCTTGCTCTTATACTTTTTCTTTACTGACTTAAGTTCCAGATCCTGCACACTCTTTGACGGGCGCATAAGCACTACAGCTCCAATAAGCCCTGTCAGTTCATCTACTGCATACAACACCTTCTCCATCTCATGCTCTGGTTGAATATCACCCGTAATTGCATATCCATGACTTGCCGTCGCATGAATAACACGTTCGTCGACTCCTCTCTCTCTCATAATTTCCTGAGATTTGATACAATGCTCTTCTGGATATTTTTCAAAATCCAGATCATGTAAAAGACCTACAATTCCCCAGAATTCTTCCTCTTCTCCATATCCTAGTTCTTTTGCAAAATAGCGCATCGTATTCTCTACTGTCTGTGCATGCTGCAAGTGAAATTCGTCTTGATTATATCTGTTAATAGTTCCCAGGCTTCCGCTCTCGTCATATCAGGCATCTCCAATCTTTCATATGCTTTCTTTTCCTATATGTTTTATATGATATATGCCTTTTTCTATATTGTCAACTAATTTTTCACGACGTTGGTATTCCGGTACACGGACAACAATATTCCCATATAAAAGTAAGTAATCATCATGGTCATATTTCCATGAGATAAAAATGGCATATAATTTCCGCTAATCGGATAAAGTCCTGCATTTACTCCAATATAGAACAGTGACTGTAAAATCAAAAATAATACACAGCCGATACTGATCATATATCCCAGGCGATTCTTCTGTTTTACCGCCATTCGGAGCAATAGTGCCATAAATACTGCAAATACTACAACCAGAAAGACTCCTTTTACATTTCCAAAATAATGGAACAGGTATGTCCAGATATAATCATTTCTTGCATAATTGTAAAGCGTGACAGCTTCTACTTCTGTGGCACCATTATATGGATCCGTTACTTCTATTTTCCCGGAAGACTGCGACTCATGCCATTTACTTGAATTGGGATCTTTTGCAGCATTTGCTACGTCTGCAACCGCACCTCTTGTATAATCCCAGTGTTCTCCGGTAATTAAAGCTTCCAGTCGATGGACTTGATAATCTGTAACGAAACGTCCATTACCCCCAAATGTTATTCCGGACATCAGTATCAGGCAGATTCCAATCACACCCCACATCCTAATCAAAAATTTCTTTTTATTTTCTCCAAACCAGCCCTTACAGATTGCCACATGCAGTAAGACCAGCCCTGTAATTCCGGTAACAACTGCAGAAGACATAAGCGGTATCATCAAATCGGTAAGTACTGATATTCCAAGACACACGGTACTAATGATCAGTCCTTTCGTTCCTTTTCTGCGGAAATGATAAATTGTCCCTGCGTAAAAGGGAATGACCAGATAGGACAATAACATCTGAACTATACTTCTGCCATTGACCATCGGTCCAATCCACATTGTTTCATCAAAAAAGATCTTACTAACTATAGAAAAGACTGCCGGTATCTGCATAACTACCCAAATTGGAAATGACCACTTTACTAATATAGAATAATCCAGATAACAGATTCCTAACATGACCGCTATTCCTATTAACATTGCACTCCAAATTCCACCATATAAAAAGTTATCTTTGAAAGCTTCCAGTGTACTCATATTCATTGTTGGAAAAGACGAAGTAACTACCGCCTGTAGGATCAGTCCCATAATACTAATAACTAAAATCGCCATCAGAACTGTCCATTCCATCTTCGGGCGGTGCACCCGGTCAAGCTTCACGCCTGCCTCCACCGGATCTCCCATCTCTACTACAGCCATCGACTCGGCTTCTTCTTCACCTAATCCATGAGCCATGAAATCCTGTTTCTGGTCTTCAATATGTGCTTCTACTTCCTCCGCAACCATGGTTCGCGCACGCTTTGTACGAATCTGTTCCGCCAAAGATTTCAAATATTCCTGTCTATTCAAAGCATACACCTCCCAGAACATTTCTCACTGCTCCGGCGTATTCTTTCCATTCTTTTTCTTTTGCCCGGAGTTGCTTCTTTCCTTCTCTTGTTATGGAATAATACTTTCTTGTCTTTCCACCCGCTTCCTGCTCGTAAGACTTTACAAACTCCTTTTCCTCCAGTCCATGAAGGAGCGGATATAATGTTCCTGCTTTTAACTCAAATACATTCTCTGACTTCTCCCTCAAAGTCTCGATCATCTCATAACCATACATGTCTTTCTCTTCCAGAAGCTTTAATATTAACATCATCGTACTTCCAGATACCAAACTCTTATCTACTGCCATTTTATACCTCCCCTTTCTTTTGCAGTTCAGAATCTTGTTAAATTCAAGTCGAACGTCCGTGAGACTTGGCGCGTGATTCTGGTCAGAGAAGCTGACATATTCCTATCAGAATCACTGCGCACCTCCGCAATCCTGCCGGATGCTATATCGACGTCCGATATATCGGTTATCTATATATTATATCGACGCTCGATATATGTCAAGCATTTTCTGTAGATATGTGCAAAGATATGTGCAAAGATACATGCAAAGAAGCAGCCGTTTTCACGACTGCTCCTGAACTTCCATGTACGTCTGATGCCTAAATCAGAAAATCTTATTCAATGACGATTTCAAACTCGTCCCCAACTTCCTTTGATGTTGGTTTCTTTCCCTGACTCTTTGCATATTTTTCAACATTTTCTTTCTGTACCGGCTCACTTACCAATACTTTAATTGGACCTTTTTCGTTCTTCAGAGCCTCTGCTGTCAGCATGATCGGCTCTGGGCAGGAAAGTCCTCTTGCATCTACTTCTACCATATCTATATACTCCTTTCAGACATTATTTTCAGCTATTCTGTTATAATTATTTCATCTGAATTTCTTTCTGTTCTTATTTCTTAGCTGTCTCTCTCTTGCATGTAAATGCGATGATGAACAGAACTACGATGCAAAGAATACATGCAACTTTTCCGTTAGTTGGAACTGCTCCGGCTACAACAGCTTTTGTCTCCGGGTTAAGTGCTGTTCCACTTGCTGCAAGTCCGAAGTTGTGGCAGATTGCTGCTCCTACGAACATTCCGATTACAGTGACTCCTGAATCAGAAGATCCCTGTCCTGCAAGGATTAACTGACGAAGCGGGCATCCACCTGCAAGAACTGCTGCAAATCCAACTGTATACATACCAAGGATATTCCACAAGTGTTCAGAATGTGCAATAACTCCTGGTGTGTTAAATCCTACTACAAATTTTCCTGTTGCAATATTGAAGATCAGCATTACAACGAAAAGTCCGCCAATAACAGATAATAAATCAAAGTTCTTCATAATAATGACATCACGGATTCCACCTGCAAAGCACATTCTTGATTTCTGAGCCATAGCTCCGAAGATCAATCCGCCTACAAGAGACATAATGATTGGTGCATGTAAGCTTCCCGGACCAGCCGCACTTGCTTTCAAAAGTGACGTACAAGTTAAAAGAATTAAGATTCCAACAACGATAACCGGAAGAACTGCTCCACTTGCTTTTGTTGTTGCCTGTGCTCTTCCAAGGCTGAATCCCTGTTTCAGAGCAAATACACCAGTTGCTACTCCAAGGATAAATCCGATAAGTGCTACCCATGCGTTCAAGTCACCTGCTGACATACGAAGTACCATACGAAGTGGGCATCCAAGGAATACAAGTGCACCGATCATAATGATCACACCAAGTACAAAACGAATCATCGGTGAAGATCCACCTGTAGAGCGAAATTCTTTTGTCGCAATTGAAATAATAAATGCACCAAGAACCAGACCGATAATCTCTGGTCTTGCATACATTACTGCTTCAGCCTGATGCATCCCCATTGCACCAGCTGTATCACGGATAAAGCATGCGATACAGAATGCCATATTTGCCGGGTTACCAAAATATGCAAGACATGCTGCTACAAGTCCGCATATCACACCTGCCAACGCAAGTGTTTTCTTTGAGCCTGTTAAATTCATATTTTTTCCTCCTCCAATAACATAACTCTCGTCTTTAGATTACAACTTCTATTTTAGTTTCTTTTTTTCGACACGTCCAATTGATAAATGCATTAAATCCCTTATATTTATTGTTAATATTTATACATCTTACATATCATATTAATAGGGTTAGTGCTTATATTTTTTCTGTATTTTCTTTATTTTTCTTGTATTTACTATTTTCTTCCTGTTTCATCATTTATACAGCTCTCTGTTTTTATACATTTCCGATGCATATTTTGCATATTAAAAAGATTTTTCCATTTTTTTCTTGCATATTTATGAATTTAGGTGTATAGTATGATTTGCGATTGCAAATAAGATATTTTCTTATTAGAATAGAAAGTAAATGATACATTAGGAGGATTTCGAAAATGAAAGAAAAAGTCGTATTAGCATATTCAGGCGGACTGGACACAACTGCTGTTATTCCGTGGTTAAAAGAGACATTTGGCTATGATGTAATCTGCTGCTGCATTAACTGTGGACAGGGCGAGGAGTTAGATGGTCTGGAAGAAAGAGCAAAGATGGCTGGTGCTTCCAAATTATACATCGAGGATATCATTGATGATTTCTGCGACAACTACATCATGCCTTGTGTAAAGGCTCATGCAGTATATGAGAATAAATATTTACTCGGAACAGCTATGGCTCGTCCGGCAATTGCTAAGAAATTAGTTGAAATTGCAAGAAAAGAAGGTGCTGTAGCAATCTGCCACGGTGCTACTGGTAAAGGAAATGACCAGATTCGTTTCGAGCTTGGTATCACAGCACTTGCTCCAGACATCAAGATCATTGCTCCTTGGAGAATGACAGATCTCTGGAAGATGGAATCCCGTGAGGATGAGATTGCTTACTGTAAAGCACATGGTATCGACCTTCCATTTGATGCCAGCCACAGCTACAGCCGTGACCGTAACTTATGGCACATCAGCCATGAAGGTCTTGAGCTTGAGGATCCTTCCTGCGAGCCAAACTATGAGCATCTGCTCGTACTTGGTGTTACACCAGAAAAAGCTCCAGATGCAGGTAAATATGTAACCATGACATTTGAAAAAGGTGTACCAACAAGTATAAACGGACAGCAGATGAAGGTATCTGAGATTATCATGAAGCTTAATGAGCTCGGTGCTAAGCACGGAATCGGTATCTGCGACATCGTAGAGAACCGTGTTGTAGGTATGAAATCCCGTGGTGTATATGAGACACCTGGCGGAACAATCCTTTACGAGGCACATCAGCAGTTAGAGGAGTTAGTTCTTGACCGTGCTACAACAGAAGTTAAGAAAGATATGGGAAATAAACTTTCTCAGGTTGTTTATGAAGGAAAATGGTTTACACCACTTCGCGAGGCAATCCAGGCATTTGTTGAGTCAACTCAGGAGTACGTAACAGGAGAAGTGAAATTCAAACTTTACAAAGGTAACATCATCAAAGCCGGAACAACTTCACCGTACTCACTTTACAATGAGTCTCTTGCAAGCTTCACAACTGGTGACCTTTATGACCACCACGACGCTGACGGATTTATCAATCTGTTCGGACTGCCGCTTAAGGTTCGCGCTATGAAGCTTCAGGAAGTAAAGAGCAATAAGAAATAATTCTATAAAATAAAATGTAGAACAAAAAGTGTGTAAGTTATCGAGTGATTATAACTTACACACTTTTTATATTATGGATATTCATTTTTGTATTTGTGGATTACTCTCTTCCTGGAATTCATAATCCAATTTTCTATCTTCGGAATATCTTCGCTACACCTGTCACTGCTGCCCCGATTACTACATACACATCTGCCAGGTTCGCGGTGAGTCTGCGAAATCTGCTGTTTTTCCACTGGATTCCGATATAATCAATGACTTTTCCACGAATCAGTCTGTCATAGGTATTACTGATTGCACCGGCTGTCAGAAATACCATGCCGAATTTTCTGAGCCATTTTCCTTTTTTGAAAAAGAGCCATGCATCATAGATTGCAAGCCCGGCACACAAGATACCAGATGTCTTTCTCACCAGCTCCGGTTTCTTATCCAGTGTATTAAAACAGAAGCCTTTATTATAAACCTTCCGGAGCACAACTTTGTCCAGAATTGTCTCCCGTTCTTCCTCTTCTTCAAAATTCTCCTCGATGTACTGCTTAATGCCCATGTCCACGCACACCAGCACAACAAGAAGTCCTCCTGCTGCCATCAATAACATCTGTTATACCTCCTGAATTTTGCGGATTTCCTCCTGGCACTGTGCTGCTTCTTCCTCTCTCTTTTCGATTGCTTCGCACAGGGAAATGCACTCTAAGTCCGCCACTTCTCCTGCTTTGAATTTTTGATAAATCTTCTTTCCGATTTCGATGTAATCTCTTTCATTGGCACGATCCAGAGAACGGATCTGGCTTTTGATACGCTGCACTTCCAGGGTATCTTCCGTCTTCTTTCCAAAGTCCTCTGCTACATCTGAAATTTTCTTTCCTAACTGCTCAAAAAAGTCTGCCATATTGTACCTCTCCCATCTGTTATAATCTTCTCAATCTGTCCAGCGATTGATACAGGTCCATCGTTCCATAGCCCCACTGTCGGTTCGGGAATTCTGAAAATGTGTTCTGCTGTGCTCCTAATATGATAATATTTGCCACCTGACTTGTGGTAACTCCTGCCGGAATCGGCTGATTCAAAATCCATTCCATGATCATCGCACAGGCTCCGGCTGTGATTCCCGTTGCCACACTGGAACCGCTTCGCCTTACAAATGTTCCATTTCCCCCTGCTCCCAAAACCTGGACTCCTGGAACTGCAAAATCAGGTTTTATTCTCTTGTCTCTAGTATAACCTCTGCCAGAATTAATATCAACACTCTTATCTGCTCCACTGTAATAAGCAACCGTGATCGGATCATCGGTATTCGCAGGCTCTGTCAATGTCACGTCCGGACTTGCCTCCAGAAAATATACATTTCCATCGAGAAATTCCCGCACCGGAAGCCAGATGTGAAACTCTCCATCTGCACGCCCCAGCGACTGTACTCCTATCTTCCAGATACCCTGTGCCGGATGATCGAATTTTAGAAACAAAAGCTGGGATCTTCCGTTCCGCAAAAACAACCGGTATTCCACATCCACAACCGTCTGCTCAAATGGAAATGTAAGCTGATAGCGATTCCCCTGCCGAATGGAAATCACCGGACTTCTCTCCCCAGACGGAGATATAAGATACGCTGTCACAATATTAGGAATGGTCCCCCATAATTCTGCTACAAATCCCGTATTTCCACTTTCGACACGCATTTCCACTTCCTGAACCTCTCCTACCTGATTCAGTTTTCCCTGAAAATGATGTCGTTCATTTGCCTCATTTCCTCCTCCGATAACCACGCATCGATCTACCAGTCTGGAATAGCTTCCGAGAATCCGCGACAGACTGGACATTCCATTATGTCCGCCAAGGTTCGTTCCAAGAGCCACACACATAACAAGGGGCATCTGCTTTTTCAGTGCCAGAAGATGCAGATACCGAAGTCCCTGCGCAATATCTGTCTCCTGATAACACACTGCCTTCTGTCGTATTCCATAAAATTTCCGCAGATAATCTTTCGCTTCTTTTAACTTCACTACTGCAATTTCAGCCTCTGATGCCGCCCCGGTAAAACCTTCCTGGATATTTTCTCCACCTGCTGCCACACTTGCTAAAAATGTACCATGTCCATTTTCATCGCTTACTGGCACAATTTCCTTTGGATTGTCACTTTTCAGTGCCTGATTAATCTGATTATTCGTATACTCACTTCCATATGTAAATGTATCCGGTGGCTGACCGTTCTGGTCAGTCTGATCCCATATCGCCGTGATTCGACTGCTTCCATCTATGTTTCGAAAGATTTCATTTTCATAGTCTATTCCTGTATCCAAAAATCCAATCATAATTCCTTTTCCTCGAAGATTAAGACCCGGGTAATTCTGAAGCACACTGATTCCTGTCTCATTCATAGCTTCCATATCCAACAGTGCATAGCAATTTGGAATGCTGTTATAACCATAAGCCGCAATGCTTAGTTCTTCCCCTAGACTTTGATCCACATATGCTACACGATAGCCAAAGCCAAGGCTCTGCACACAAATCTGGCTCTTGGGATAGACCAGTTCCTGATCTGACCGGTAATCCGGGATAATAAAATCCCGAAAATCCTGAGAGAGGATTTTTTCACGGCATGAAGTATCTCCTGTCTCTTCCTCCTTCTGCTGTGTTGCTATCACTCTCTCCTTCAAAACATTGCTTTTTGTATTTTTTCGTGTCTTTAACAATGTATTTATTTCTCCATAACTATCATTCATAAAAAAGAAAACACCTCGTATACTTTTCACATGTATATGAGATGTTTTCTTATTTTATTATTGGGCATTATCTTCTATATTTTTATAACTGCCTTACTATCTATGCCTGACTTTCTAATCTCGGTACTTCCTGCCCTCTCAGTGTAATAATCGGACCACCAGTATTTTCTATGTACTCCTGTGTAATCGTCACTTGACCGATGCTGTCATCTTTCGGGATTTCATACATGATATCCAGCATAAATTCTTCGATAATCGCACGAAGGGCTCTTGCTCCTGTATCCTTCTCCATCGCCTTTTTCGCAATTGCACGTAATGCATCTTCTGTGAAATCGAGCTTCACTTCATCCAGTGCAAGAAGTTTCTGATACTGCTTCAGAATTGCATTCTTTGGCTCCTCCAGGATCTTCACATACATATCTTCTGTGAGTCCCTGTAATGTAAAGACTACCGGAAGTCGTCCCAGGAACTCCGGAATCATACCAAAGTTTCTAAGATCTTCTGTTGTTACCTTCTCAAGAATCTTCTTATCATGATCATATTTATCTTTCAGATCTGCGCCAAATCCAATCGCAGACTGCTTTGTGAGTCTCTCTTTGATGATGCCGTCCAGATCCGGAAATGCTCCTCCACAGATAAATAAAATGTTCTTTGTATTGACTGTTGTGAGCGGAACCATCGCATTTTTACTGTTAGCTCCAACCGGAACTTCCACTTCGCTTCCTTCTAAAAGCTTCAGCATTCCCTGCTGTACGGACTCTCCACTAACATCACGCTGACTCGCATTTTTCTTTTTTGCAATCTTATCAATCTCATCAATAAAAATGATTCCCTGTTCTGCTTTTTCCACATCGTTATCCGCTGCTGCCAGAAGCTTGGATACAACGCTTTCGATATCATCTCCAATATAACCTGCTTCCGTCAGAGATGTAGCATCTGTAATCGCAAGCGGCACATCCAGAATTCTTGCCAGCGTCTTGACAAGATAGGTCTTACCGGAACCTGTAGGTCCAATCATCAGCATGTTAGATTTCTCGATCTCAATGTCGTCCATGGAATCCGTTGCCACACGCTTGTAATGATTGTATACAGCAACAGACATCACTTTCTTGGCATATTCCTGTCCGACTACATACTCGTCCAGGCTCGCCTTGATCTTATGCGGTGCCGGAAGGTTATGAATGTCAACGAGCGGCGTTGCCTCCTCGCCTTCTTTTTTCTTCTTCACGCGCTGCTGCTTTGGAATCTGCTGGCTCATATCATCAATATTTAAGAACTGAACTCCCGGCATATTCATAAGCTGGCTATAATCAATCGCACCACCGAAGTTCATATTATTCATAGCATCAAAACTCTTTTGCATACAGTCATTGCACACACACATATTGTTCGGAAGATTGATCATCTTTCCAGCCACACTCTCTGGTCTGTGGCAGACAAAGCAGACTTTCTCATATTCATCATCGTTATGATTGTCATTGCTATTATTATCGTTGTTATCAATTGTATCTACATAATCCTGTTCAGACATGGTTCTTTCCCTTCTTTCCTACTTTTGTTCCTCTACCATCTTAATGAACTGCTCCTCCGAAATAATCGGAACTCCCAGTTCGTTTGCTTTTTTATTCTTTGAGGAAGTCGATGTCACATCATTATTGATTAGATAATTTGTTTTGGAAGTGACAGATCCCGTAACTTTTCCTCCCAGGCTCTCAATCAGTTCCTTGACCTCTCCTCTGTTTGCAAAATGTTCCACACTCCCGGTAATAACAAAGTTCACTCCGGCAAAGATCTGTTGACTCTCTGATTCTTCTTCCTTTGGAATCTCAAGCTCTGCAATCAGTCGCTTCAAGCTTTCTACATGCTTCTCATCCTGAAAATAAGTTACAAATGCACCGGCAAGTACTTCGCCTACTCCCTGAATCTCTGCAAGTTCTTCTGCAGTAGCATGAATCATACGATCCACATCACCGGAAAATTCTCTGCAGATGACCTTCGCATTTGCAAGACCAATTCCCGGAATTCCAAGTGCATAGATAACTTTCGGAAGTGTCGTCACTCTTGCTTTCTCCACATTTGCGATCAGGTTCTTGTAGGATTTTTCTCCAAACCCTTCCATTGTCTGAATCTCTTCCTGCCATTTATCCAAATGGAAAATGTCTGTGAATTCCTTTATAAATCCACGGTCAATAAACTTCTCCAGCGTTGCCTCTGACAAACCTTCAATATTCAAAGCATCACGGCTCGCAAAGAGTGCAAATGCTTTGACATGCTTTGCCTGACATTCCGGATTGGTACAATACAGTGCTTTTGCATTGCTGACCCGGCGGATCTCTGTCTTGCCGCCACAGACCGGACAGACTTCTGGAATATCTTTCACACCACTTCTTGTCAGATTCTGTGCAATCTGCGGAATGATCATATTCGCCTTATAAACTTCAATCTCATCCCCCACACCAAGTTCCAATTCTTCCATAATACTGATGTTATGGACACTAGCACGGCTCACTGTCGTTCCCTCCAGCTCCACCGGTTCAAAGATAGCGACCGGATTGATGAGTCCTGTTCTAGATGGACTCCACTCAATCTCCAGAAGCTTTGTCTGGCGGATCTCATCAGCCCATTTAAATGCAAATGAATCTCGTGGAAACTTAGACGTCCGCCCCAGTGATCTTCCATACGCTATATCATCATATACTAACACAAGTCCGTCGGACGGGAAATCGTTCTCGGCAATTTTTTCTGAAAATTTAATAACTTCCGCCTCTACTGTGTCTCTTATTACTTCGTGGTATTCTACTACTTCAAACCCCTGCTCTTTCAGCCATTCCATCTGACAGGCTCTGGAATTGTGGAAATCCACATCTTTTGCACTGACCAGTGTAAACGCATAGAATTTTACATTTCTTTTTGCTGTAATCTCACTGTTCAGCTGGCGTACAGAACCACTGCAGAGATTACGCGGATTTTTATATTTGGCTTCTGCTTCCTGGATTTGCTCATTAATCTTCTCAAAATCTTTATAGCCAATCACTGCTTCGCCGCGCAGTATCAGCTCACCTTGATAGCTGATCTGAAGCGGTACATTTTTAAAGACTTTTGCATTGTTTGTGATGACCTCGCCTACTTCTCCATTTCCACGGGTGACTGCCTTAAAAAGATGTCCGTCCCGGTAAGTCAGAACAATGGTAAGTCCGTCCATTTTCCAGGACATCAGTGCCTTCTGATCTCCCACAAAATTCTTTAATTCCTCTACATCTTTCGTCTTGTCCAAAGAAAGCATTGGGCTTTCATGCCGTTCTTTTGGGAGTTCACTGACCACTTCATATCCAACTCGCACCGTCGGACTATTGGAAAGTGTGATCCCAAGCTCACGCTCCAGTTCCTGAAGTTCATCATAAAGCTTGTCGTACTCATAGTTGCTCATGATTTCTTCTGCGTCTTGATAATATGCTTTTGATGCTTTATTCAAAAGCTCCACCAGTTCCTTCATGCGTTCCTGCCTGTTCATATAGCTTCTTTAACTCCTGTCCTTCTATTTTTCGCACTGCTCCACTCTTTAAGCTTCCCAGTTCTACATTCATAATTCTTATTCTTACAAGCTTTGTCACTTTATATCCAAGTGCTTCGCACATTCTCCGGATCTGACGGTTCAGCCCCTGTGTCAGAATAATGGAAAATGTGTACTTTCCAATTTGCTTTACCTCACACGGTCTTGTTACCGCATCCAGATTCTTTTCCACGTCCTGTATATGCACACCCTCTGACATCTGCCGCACAAATTCTGAAGTGATTTCTTTATCCACGCGGACATGATATTCCTTTTCATGATGATATCTCGCCCGCATCATACTGTTGATCAGTTCTCCGTCATTTGTCATAATAAGAAGGCCTTCCGAATCTTTATCCAGTCTTCCTGCATAGGTCACCCGCACCGGATAATGCAGGAAACGTATGATATTATTTTTCACTTTCATATCCCCGGTACACACGATACCTGCCGGTTTGTTGACTGCCAGAACAACCTTCTGTTCTGCACCCTGGATCACTTTTTTCCCGACACAGATTTTCTGCTCCTTTGACACTTTCATGCCAGGTACAGCCTGCACGCCATCCACCGTCACACATCCCGCCTCTATGAGACGGTCTGCCTCTCTTCTGGAGCAGATACCTGCCTCACTGAGGTATTTATTTAATCTTATCATTTACTAACACTCCAATTACTTTGCAGTTCCTATTCTGCCTTATCCGTTTTCAAAATACTGCTCAGCTTGTCATCCTGTACAAAATTATTGCAATCGTACAAAAACAGCACACTTGTAATTTTATTCTTATCTAACAGATCCGACACATGCTTCTGATAATAATCTGCATCTACCACGATGATCTCCCTGTAATATGGAATTAAAAATGGAATCATACAGTCTGCAAAGGAATCCTTCACCAGAAGCAGCCGGTCCGTGCTGTCTGCTGTCGTGCGGATATCTATTTTATCATAATCTCCACCGAGAAATACTTCATACGCATCAGGTTCGTCCAGTTTTGTACGGTCATAAAGCTCTGCTGTCTTTATGCCCTCAGACCCATAGCTTGCCACCATCTGCGTGTTATCGGAAGCATTTTCCGTTAAATATGCGTATATCGGTTCACGGTATCCGCTTTCAAATCCACTTGTTCGGGAAAGATTTCCACTGAAATCACCGGTCACTACATAAGGTTTTAAAGCCGGTGCTTTCGAAGTGTCAAGTCCCAGATCTGAAGCAATCTGCTGCCATACAAGACTAGCTCCAAGCGTTGTCCATCGGGAATCTGTGTGGTAATAAATTTTCTTATCTTTATTCGCATTTAGAACACCTTGTGCATCAATCCAGTTCACACTGTCTCCAAGCATGCTCTGAATCTGTGCAATCTGCACTGTCTGATCTTCCACCGGAGCATAAGAAGGAAGCTTATCTGCCCATACATTTGCAGCATCCGGAATCAGTGCCATATACATCGGCACATCGGAATAATCCTCGGCAAGCGCTGTAATCGCATCCACATTTGCCTGAACCTTCTTTTCGTCCAGCTTGTTAATATCCGCCAGAAGATACTGGTTCTTTCCTCGGTACACACCGTTCACGTCCCGTCTTCCAAGAACTGTATCCAGTTTCGCCTGGGTATCTTTCACCGTCTCTTTGAAAAATGTCCTTCCTGCTCCTGTCACATTTACAAGACACAGGATCATGATCACGGCTGCGAATACAAATACTGCACTTCTGCCTCGCTCCAGACGTTTTTTATTTTTTTCTTTTTTATCTTTCTTTCCAAATACCAGAATCTTCTTCCAGATAAGATTCGGAAGTGGTGTACTTGCAAGAAATGCCACTACAAGAACGAACACATTTCCAAGGAAAAGATATCTTCCCATGATACCAACCACATCGCCTCCGCCAAATCCAAACATCACTTTCAGATAACCAAATGACGCTGCCGGTGTTTTACCGAAGAAAAATACCCAGCCAAGTGCTGTAAAAAACCATGTATAAATCTGCCCAAGCACAGGTGGTAATCTCTTTAAAAATGGCAGTGCATAACGCTCCACGATCTGCCAGAATGCAAGGTAGATACCCCAGAGCAATCCACCTGTGACCGTTACCTGCCACGGTGCATTCTTCCACATACCTGCATACCAAAGTCCCATCAGAATTCCGGATACAAGTGTTCCAAGCCAGCCGCCCCAGAGTGGTTCACAGATGTAATCCCAGAACCATGCAGAAACAGAGCTGTTAAAACGTCGCACAAATGTTGTTATGTTACGTGCTACATATGGATATCGGAAATTTTTCTTCACATCAAATCCAAGCATTCTGCAAAGTCCCACCGCCATATCACAGTATCCGCTGAACGCAAAGTAAATCTGGAACATGAAGATCGCACATCCCAGCCATGCACCAAACGCAGACAACTCGCCTGCCTTCAAAGACATGATCTTAGTGAATGAATCTGCCAGGTAATCTGCAATGATAACTTTCTTTGCAAAACCACATACAAATAAAATAATTCCTTCGCCAGCCTTTGCCCAGGACAATTTGCGAGTCTTTAATTCCTTTCGGATCTGCGGATATTTTACGACCGGTCCTGCCAGGAACAACGGAAACATTGCTATGTAAACTGCAAAATCCAGAATACTTTTCTGAGCCTTTACATTTCCCCGGTGAATCTCAATCAGATAAGAAAGCACCTGTAAGATGCAGATTCCTACTCCGACCGGCACTTCCGAAATAAAGCCCACGCGTTGTCCGATAAATGCAAAGAACACATATACTATCATATTGATCAGTATGCTTCCAGCAAATAACTGCTCCGTACTCCTTCTTCTTCGCATGTAGCCTTCCATCTGAATTCCTACAGCATAATTAAACACTATAAAAAATGCCAGAACGACCAGATTGACCGGGGCTCCCCATGCAAAAAAAACTGCTCCCCCTGCAACCAGGGCAATGTCTTTTATCTTTCCCGGAAGCAGATAATACAATATGAAAATAACTGGTAAAAATACACATATAAATGCGATACTATTGAATAACATAATTTCTAAACGCTGCCTCCAGAATTTTATTAATACAAGCCTCATAATAGGCTTTTGTCATTGTACTTCCGTCCTCTCCATAATAAGAAGCGTCCGTAAGATCTGTTGTGTCTACATATTTCACTTTTTCTTCCTTACAAAGAGCCTTCAAAGCTTCATTGTATGAAGTTACATCCAGCGCGGTACTCATCTTGGACGAACTACTATCATCTGATGATGTATCACTATCACTATTGCTCTTAGAATCTGTACTGCTCTTAGAATCTGTACTGCTCTTAAGATTCGAGTTGTCAGTTGTATCTTTAGCATCTGAATCTGAATCGGCTGAACCTGCCGCATCACCTGTACTTGTCAGTGACAGGTATGCCGGGATACTGCATACATAAACTTTCGTATCCGGCAATGCTGCTTTCACCTGCTCAACAAAGCTTTTGTAGTTCGCTGCAAATGCATCCGCTGTCTCTCCACTGACTGCTACATCTCCTCTTCCGATACAGAGGATAAGCTTCTGTGGTGCAGTCTCTGCTTCTGTTACGGCTGTCAAAAGCTCATTTAATCCGGAACCTTCCGCATCGCTGACCGTTGCTCCATCCTTTGACTTCACCTGCGACTTACTCAAGATGTCATTCTGTCTGAAGCCAAGTGCAGTACTGTCGCCAAGCACAATGCAGCCATCCATTTTTTCTTTTGCAGACTTTGCTTTCCACGCTGCCGCCTCATCTGCTTCTGTCTGCTCTAATTCCTGAATCTTGGCATCAATCTTCTGAACATTGGCATCTTCCAGTTCTGTCAGTTTCTTTACTCCTTCTGTCGCATCCACTCGCGGATTCATCATTCGCGTTCCAATAATCAGCGCACCGATCAAAAACAAGAGGATTACTGCAACAATCGCAAAACGAAGCACTTTATCCGGCTCCATTTTTTCCTTCATTTTTTCTTTATTCTTTTCAAACATTTTCATTCTCCAATAAACAAATAAACTATGTACATCTTTAAAAAGACATACATAGTTTATTTTACTTTGTATAAGAATAAAAGTCAAATTTTATAACTGTTTTATCAGATTCACCATCTCAATTGCTGATAACGCACAGTCATAACCTTTATTGCCAGCTTTACTTCCGGCACGTGCAATGGCCTGTTCAATATTTTCTGTTGTAATGATTCCAAATAAAACAGGAATACCTGTTGCAAGCTCGATCTGTGCAATTCCTTTTGCTGATTCGTTACACACCAGATCATAATGAGATGTATCTCCACGAATAACTGCACCTACACAGATGACTGCATCGTACTTTCCTGACTGCGCCATTTTCTGCGCTGTGATTGGTATTTCAAATGCTCCCGGCACCCATGCTGCTGTAATATTTTCTTCTTCTACACCATGTCTCACAAGTCCGTCAACAGCTCCGCCTAATAACTTATTGACAATAATTTCATTAAATCTGGCTGCTACGATTCCGACTTTCATTCCCTCTGGTGCTACTACTTTTCCTTCAATTACCTGAATCTGTTTCATGTTCATCTTCCTCCTGAATTCTTTTTTATAATTGTATTTCTTTGAAAATGTGTCCCATTTTTTCCTGTTTTGTTTTCATATAATTCAGATCATATTTTTGTGGCTGGATCTCTAATGGTACTCTTTCCTTAATTTCCAGTCCGAAATCCTGAAGCCCATAGACTTTATCCGGGTTATTGGTAAGAAGTCTTAAGGATTTCACGCCCAGGTCTGATAAAATCTGAGCTCCGACCCAGTACTCTCTGAGATCTGGGGCAAATCCCAATTGAACATTCGCCTCGACTGTATCATATCCACGTTCCTGAAGTTCGTATGCTTTGATCTTATTGATCAGTCCGATTCCTCTTCCCTCCTGTCTCATGTAGAGGATGATTCCTCTTCCCTCTTCCTCCACCTGGCGCATTGCCGTCTGAAGCTGCAATCCACAGTCACAGCGAAGAGAACCAAAAGCATCTCCGGTCAGGCATTCTGAATGGACTCTGCAAAGTACATTCTCTCCCTCCCCGATTTCTCCTTTTACCAAAGCAAGATGATGCTCTCCTGTAATGTCATTCACATATCCATGAATCTTAAATTCTCCATACTGTGTTGGAAGATCTGCCACCGCCTCTTCTTTTACATGCTTTTCATGAATTCTTAAATAATCCTGCAAATCTTTGATTGTGATAAATGTAAGATGATACTTACGAGCCAGCTCCCAGAGTTCTGATGTACGCATCATCGTTCCGTCTTCTTTCATGATTTCACAACATACGCCACATTCTTTCAGCCCCGCCAGTCTTACAAGATCTGTCGTTGCCTCTGTGTGACCGTTACGCACAAGTACACCGCCTTTTTTTGCCACCAACGGGAATACATGGCCTGGTCTTCTGAAATCTTCTGGTCTTGATGTATCATCCACACATTTCATCATCGTATATGCACGTTCTGCTGCCGATATACCGGTTGTTGTATCTACGTGATCAATCGATACCGTAAATGCTGTTTCATGATTATCGGTATTTTCTGAAACCATCTGTGGAAAATTAAGCTTTGCTGCCAGTTCTGCGCTCATCGGCGTACAGATCAGTCCCTTTGCATGCGTTGCCATAAAATTAATATTTTCCTGGGTCGCAAACTGAGCAGCACAGATCATGTCTCCTTCATTTTCTCTGTCCGGGTCATCTGTAACAAGGATGATCTTTCCATCTTGTAAATCCCGGATTGCCTCTTCTACTGTATTATATTGATACTTTTGTTCCATCTGTTCTTCCTCCGTTATTCTTTTTTTGTTGCTGTATATTTAAAATCCAAATTCTTCCAGAAACTCCATTGTAATTCCTGTTTTTTTCTCATGTTCCAATTTGGACTCTTCTTTTTTTTCAATCCCCATTAATTTTTCTACATATTTTCCGATTATGTCATTTTCCAGATTCACAAGATCTCCGGATGCTTTTTTCAGAAGTATCGTCTCTTCCCCTGTATGTGGAATGACTGATACCTGAAACCCTTCATCGTCTACCTTCGCAACCGTCAGGCTGATTCCATCGATGCAGACAGACCCCTTTTCCACGATCAGATCTAATATCCGCTGTGAAGTTTTAATGGATACCCAGACTGCATTTTCCTCTTGGATCATTGACCTGATAACTCCTGTTCCGTCAATATGGCCGCTCACAATATGGCCTCCGAATCTTCCATCCGCTGCCATTGCCCGTTCAAGATTTACATAACTTCCAATCTTACAATTTCCAAGACTGCTCCTTCTGATCGTCTCTGCCATGACATCTGCCGTAAATCCGTCAGGCTGCAGGGAAGTGACTGTCAGACATACTCCATTTACCGCAATACTGTCTCCGATCTTCGTACCTTCCAGTACTTTTGCTGCCTTCACCGCCAATACCCCTGAATTCCCATTCAACTGAATATAACGGACTTTTCCCACTTCTTCTACAATTCCTGTAAACATAATTCCTCCTGTTCTTTTCTTAAGACGTGACAGGTAATTTTCAGGTCTTCTCCAATCTGGCAGATATCTTTGAACTTTAGTACCGCTGCCTGAGACGGAAGCTCTATCCCAATTCCATCCACCGGAGTCCGGCTTCCTGTTCCGCCAAAGATTTTTGGTGCAATAAATGCCTGCACCTCCTGGACAACTCCGGCTCGTAATGCACTGTCATTTAAAGTTCCTCCACCCTCCAGTAAAATGCTGTCGATATTTTCTTTTCCCAGATACTCCATCAAATGCTTCAGATTAACATGTTTTTTCATATCCGGACAAAATACGGTTTCCACTCCCATTGTCTGCAAAATTTCTTTTTTCTTCTCTACATTCTCCAGATCTGCATAGGCTACAATCGTCCGGTACTCCCTCGCACTTTTTACGATCTGGCTGTCCAGTGGAATTCTCAACTTACTGTCACAGATAATCCTGACCGGACTTTTAAGCCCTTCTACCCGGACATTCAGCATTGGATCATCAGCAAGTACCGTTCCTATCCCGACCATGATTCCCATATACCGATGACGCATATACTGTACTTCTCTGCGTGCGGCTTCTTGGGTGATCCATTTTGAAGCTCCTGTCTTTGTTGCAATTTTCCCATCCAGCGTCATTGCATACTTCATAACTACATATGGTGTTTTAGTCGTTATATAATGAAAAAATATTGGATTTAATTCATCACATTTGTCCTTCATAAAATCTTCCACAACCGCTACACCGGCATCTCTTAATATCTTCGCTCCCTTTCCTGCCACTTTCGGATTTGGGTCTCTGGATCCAATCACTACTTTTTTTATCTTCTGCTCTAAAATTGCTTCCGTACACGGCGGCGTCTTTCCATAATGACAACATGGTTCCAATGTAACGTACAGCGTTGCCCCTTCGGCTGATTCAGTAAGAGAAGCAATTGCATTTCGTTCCGCATGCAACTCTCCGCATCTGGCATGATAGCCTTCGCCGATAATACGTCCATCCTTTACGATGACCGCTCCGACCATCGGATTAGGATTCGTCCATCCTTCTCCTTTTTTTGCAAGTTCTATTGCGCGTTTCATATAATTCTGGTCTGTCACATACATTCCTTCTTTCTTTTTATCTCAATCGAGAAGACTCCCACCTCTTCTGATGATGAGTAATAGCAAATTTGTCTCACGGACGTTCGACTTGAACTTAGAACAAAACCCCTGCAGATGATCTACAGGGGTTTTGTTCACTGGTACTTTAATCACAACTTCATGACTAATTATCTGCGAAAGTAAAAAAGCTCTGAAATGGTCTACCATCTCAGAGCCTCGATACCGCATTCATAACTAAAACTATATGTACCGTCTTCTTCTCTCATCCAGACTATACTGTCGGCTTCGGAATCTCACCGAATCATGCCTCTCGGCTCGCGGGCTTTACCGCCGGTAGGGAATCTCACCCTGCCCTGAAGATTTCTATCTTTTTTTGTATAATAATACTTTATTGCTTATTTGTAAAGAATTTTTTGACTTTTGAGAATTATTTCGCAAAAATCCATAAATTTCGCTTTATTTTTCACTGCATATTTTGTTGAAACACTTTTTCTTCTTCCAGAAATAATACGGTATTACGAATAGAAGTGTTCCTCCCCATGCAATCGGATAACTAATCAGCAAAATCTCCACCTTATGATAAATCGGAGTCAGAATCATAACCCACGGGAGTCGTATTAAAAACAATCCTCCAAATGTAAATATCGTAGGCCACAGTACATCTCCGACTCCGCGAAGTCCACCGTCCAGGTTTTCAAGCAGAATGCTGAGTAGATAACTCGGCACCAGGAACCGGAGCATATACACACCTATGTCGATCACCTTCGGATCTGTTGTGAACATGTGATACATTGGCTCACAAAATGCATACAATGTAAAGATGATCATACCTGTAAATACATATGAAATACCAATGTTTACCCGGATACTCTTATATACCCGGTCCCACTTACCTGCACCATAATTCTGTCCGACAAATGTTGTGACCGCCGCTCCCAGTGCACTGGATACTGTCCAGAAAATCAAATCTAATTTTCCATAAGCCGCCCATCCTGCTGCAGTATCCGTTCCAAAGCTATTAATCGATGCCTGAATGACTACATTGGTCACTCCATAAGCGCATGCCTGCAGAGCTCCCGGTATACCGATTTTCAACTCTCTTTTTAGAACACTTGCTTCCATGCGAAGTTCTCTGAATTGTAGTTTCATAGAATCATAGTCTTTTGTCAAAGACCAGGTCACAAGAAATGCACTGACACACTGGGAAAATACGGTTGCCAGTGCTGCTCCGGCAATTCCCATTTTTAATATAACTACCATGAATATATCCAGACCTATATTCAGTACGCAACAGACCACCAGATAAAGAAGCGGTCTTTTGGAATCTCCGACTGCTCTCATGATCGCCGCTCCCATATTATAGACCAGCGTAAATAAGATTCCCATAAAATAAATGCGTAAATATGTAGTTGATGATGCCATCATATCCTGTGGAGTGTTCATGATCTTAAGCAGCCATGGTGTCAGCACCGCTCCCACTACAGATATTACGAGGCTGACCACAATGGAAAATAAATATGCAGTATGAAGTCCTGTATGCAGTCTTCCTTTGTCTTTTGCTCCGTAATACTGCGCAATGACAACTGCCGCTCCATTTGCCAGTCCATTAAAAAATGTAACAACAATCGTTGATAAAACAGCCGCCGGACCGCCTACGCTGGCTAATGCCGCCTTCCCCACAAAGCGTCCGACGATAACCGTATCCACGGTTGTATATAATTGTTGGATTAAAGTTCCCAGCATGATCGGAAAGAAAAATATCAGAAGCTGCTTCCAGATAATCCCCTCCGTGATCGTATTTTCTTCTATTTTCTTTTTCCCCAAGTTTTTTTCCTCTCTTACTTGTAAGTTCTTAGCATGTCTAGATTTTCAAGCTTTTCGCATATTTGAATGGTATAATCTCTCTCTGAGCAGTTTCAACATAAGCTTGCTCTTTATGCATAAAGTTTACAATATCATTTTAATCTTCTTTCCGAGTTTCTCTATTACAACATCTAAAATATCTTTCTCCTCCTTAGACAAAGCCGGGAAAGTCCTTGGTCTTCCTCATACAAGGTAGTGGCTGTTTCTAAATATTTCCGATATGCCTCTGATGATATATTATCTTTGGCATCATTCAATAGAGACAAGAACAGATGTTAAAAATCCTTCTTTTTTTCCTATATGCATCTTTCAATCGTATATCAAATTCACTTTTCCGTCAATAAACTCATATTTTAGGAGGAAAAACTTTTTGATAAATTAGAATTATAATGCTACAAAAATTATGCTATAATATCTCTAATAATTATCCAGAGAGGTTTTCACTATGATTGTTCTTAATCTGAAAGCAAAGGTCTGTATGTCCCACCTGCTTTTAAAACCAACATTTGATACTTTTTCCCTGATTGAGGGAGAAGTAACTACTTTTAACCGCTTCCAGGTAGATGGTAGAATCCATAAAGACTTTTTTGATGAAGCTTTTGAAAAGGAGTATTCCACCTGGGGAGAAGTGCGCGATTTTTTCTTCCAGGTAATCCGTGGAAAGAAAACTCCGTTAAATTTCAAATTCATATTATCTCTAGCAAAAGATCAGTTCGAATCCTTTCTCACTGAGCATGATCTGACCTACCGCCCTGCGGAAATCCAGGGACTGTATCTTAATTTCCGCTATGACGGACTGGCACTTCAATGTATCACCGGGACTTCCATGAATACATTTACCATGGATAAAAGCATAGAAAAAGCCTGGGACGAATATGTCCAGAAATTCTTTGCCAGTCAGGAGCTTGATTTTGATATGGAATAGTTTTGATATATGATTATAAAAACTCCTTCCACAGTTTTATCCAGGGAAGGAGCTTTTCTTACATCTTGGCTTCAATTCCATTTATTCAATACTCTTGAGTGATTCTACCATATCAATCTTCTTCAATTTAAAATACATAATTCCATTTACGATCAATGAAAACAGAATTGTAAATAGCAGACTGTACATGTAACTTGAAAAGTTAATATTTCTTCCGAACATGGCTGTGTCTACTTCCACCGTATCAATGATAAAGGCATGCAGGAATTTTCCAAGTACCACTCCTACCGCCGCTCCGATGAATGTCAAAAGTACATTTTCACGATATACGTGTTCTGCCACTTCCAGATCATAAAATCCCAGCACTTTCAAGGTCGCCAGTTCCCTCTGCCGCTCCGTGATATTAACAGTATTAAGGTTATATAGTACGACAAATGCAAGCATTCCTGCAGAAATGATCAGTACTACAATAACCAGATTCAGACTTTTTAGCATATCGTCCAACTGTTTTTCAATATCACGCATATAGCTGACACTAAGCGCTCCGTCCTGGGTCAGAATGTCTTCACCAATCTTGTTGTAGTCTTCCTGCGTATCTCCTTTTTGTCCTGCAAAGAAAATACTGTTATATTCCGGATTCTCACCATACACTTTTTCATAATAAGAAGGAGTGAAGAAAATATAGTGTCCCATATAGTTCTCGCAGATATGAGCAATTTTTACTTTCTTGTTACCACTCTCTTCGTCTTTAATTTCAATGGTATCCCCTGCTTTTGCATTCAAAAGTTTTCCGGTTTTCTCAGAAATAATGACACCTTCATCATCAAGCGTATATTCCTCTTTTGATTTCCGGTCGTGGAAATCAAAATAATCTTTTACGTCTTTCGGTTCCGAAAATACGACCTGATAAGTATCACGTTTATTCTTTCCATTGACAAGTGTTACATTCTTCATGCTGGTCTGCATATAATGACTGATGTCCGAATCGTCCTTCATATAATCCAGGAGATTCTGTCTTGTCTCATCGGAAATGTCTTCTTTCAGGTAGACACTTCCATCATACATCTGAATATCCCGGAACTGCAGTTCTGCAATTTCATAACAGGAATCTTTGATTCCATATCCAACCAGCATCAATCCCATACAACCGCCAATCCCAAAAACTGTCATAAAGAAGCGTTTCTTATATCTGGTTAAGTTACGGATACAGGACTTCCATGTGAAATTTAAATGTTTCCAAATAAATTTTATTCTTTCTAAAAAAACTCTTTGTCCATTTTTAGGTGCCGGTGGGCGCATCAGTACTGCCGGCTGTGCTACAAGTTCTTTGTAACATGCAAAAAATGTTGCTGCCATTGTACATACAATTGCTGCCGCCGCTGCCATCCAGGCATAGATCCATTGGTATGGGATCAGAATATGTGTAATATGCTTGTATAAGATTCCATATGCGTAAACAATGATATATGGCAATATCTTTTCACCGATCAGCACACCTAACACACTGCCGCCTGCTGTCGCGATCAACGCATATCCAAGATATTTCTTCGCGATGGACATCTTGCTATATCCAAGTGCTTTCATGGTTCCGATTGCGGTTCTTTGTTCTTCTACCATTCGTGTCATACTGGTCAGACTAATCAGCGCCGCAACAAGAAAGAATAATACCGGAAAGACACGGCCAATCGCACCTAGACGCTCCGCGTTTTCTCCGTACCCGGAATACTCAGTCAACGTATCACGGTCATAGACATACCAGGTTGGTTTTTCGATGTCCTGAACCTTTGCCTCTGCGTCCGCAATTTTCTGTTCACCTTCTGCAATCTTCTGGGCAGCCTCTTCTTCACCACTGGCATACTCAATTTTTGCCTCTGCAACTTTCGCTTCATTTTCCGCGATTTCTGCTGCTCCTTCTTCCAGCTTCTTCTCCTGCTTTCGAATTTCAGTCCATCCGGACTGAATCTGGGCTTTTCCACTTGCAAGCTGCTGTGGAACACCATTTAAAGAAGCCTTCGCTGCGTCAAGCTCTGACTTTGTCTGAGCCAGAGTTGCTGCAGTGTCATCAAGCTGCTTCTGGGCAGCATCCAGTTCGGCTTTACTCTCATCATATGTCTGCTGTTCAATGGAAATCTTCTGCTGCATGCCAGCTTCGTTTTCCTTAAGCTCGGTAAGCTGTCGTTCATATTGTTCTTTTTGCGCCTTCTGCTCTTCTGTAAGCTGATCCTCAGGTATTTGGTCAAATGCTGACAATTCAGAATTTACTGCCTCGATCCTCTGCTGAATTTCCGTCAATGTCTGCTGGTCTGCCTGAATCATCTGCTGAAGCGCTGCAAGTCCTTCTCTTCCAGTCTGGATTTTCGCCTCAGCTTCCGGTTTCGCAGCCTCATATTGTGCAAGTCCGGCTTCATATTGATCCTCACCTTCCTGAAGCTGTGCAAGTCCGGCATTATATTGATTCTGTGCCTGTTCCAGTTCGCTTTCTTTTTTGCTCAATGTATTCTTAGCACTGGCAATCTGCTTTTTACCACTGGTAATCTGTGCTTTTCCATTCGTCAACTGCTCCTCGGCGTCTGCTATCTTAGCCGCCGCATCTGCAAGTTCCGAAGCTGCGTCCGCTCTGCCCTGCTCCAGTTCTTCTCTCGCCTCGTCAATCTTCTCTTGTGCTTCATTTACCAGCTCCTGCTTTCGAATTTCAGCACGTTCGTCCGTAATATCTTCGATCTGATCCAGGACTTTCTCTACTTTCTTATCATATCCGTCCGTAAATGCCACTTCATTTTTTGCACCTTTGACCTGTACATATACTTCCGTGTATACGTCCATATCAAACGTCTCTTCCGGCACCATGACAAATGCACTGATAGTTCCGGTACCAATCGTTGCACTTCCGCGTCCATAAGAAATGTACATCGGACTGCTGCAAAGGCCGACAACTTTCAGCGTATCTGTCGTCAGAGTATCTGTAACCTCATCAGACGTTCCGGAACGCAATTTAATTGTATCTCCGACCTTATATCCTGCATCCTGGTCTGCCAGACATTCCCCTGCTTTTTGGGGCATCCGGCCGTCACTTAACTTCACTTGATTCATCTCATCCTGTAAAGATATCACATGCAGAACTTTTTGTTTCTTATCTACGATCTGCATGAAGTCCGCGCTGTACGCACCCTCTGCATGTTCTACTCCGTCGATTTTCGAAATTGCGTCCACATCGTCCTGTGTCACGCCATATGTACTGAGCGCTTTGATATCCATAAGATTGCTTTCATCAAAATATGCATCTCCCGTCAGTCTCATATCCGGCTCCGATGCACGAATTCCTGAGAAAAATGCTACGCCCAGTGCCACTATAAATAAAATAGACAGGAATCGCCCCGGACTCTTCTGGATCTCCATATAAAAATCTTTGCTCGTTGGTTTCATTTTCATATGTAATGCCTCTCTTTACCACTCAATCGTCTCAACTGGAACTGGGTGTTCGTTCACTGTCATCTCGGATACCATACCATTCTTTATCTTAATGACACGGTCCGCCATTGGCGCAATTGCAGAGTTGTGCGTGATCAGAATTACGGTCATCCCCTTTTCCCTGCAAGTATCCTGAAGAAGCTTCAAGATTGCTTTACCTGTATTGTAATCCAGCGCTCCTGTCGGCTCGTCACACAACAAAAGCTTCGGATTCTTTGCAAGTGCTCTTGCAATGGAAACCCGCTGCTGTTCTCCACCAGATAGCTGCGCCGGAAAATTATCCAGACGCTCACCAAGTCCTACATCTTCCATAACCTTCTGGGCATCCATAGGATTCTTACAGATCTGAAGAGCTAATTCTACATTTTCAAGAGCAGTCAGGTTCGGGATCAGATTATAAAACTGAAATACAAAACCAATGTCATCTCTTCTATATGCTGTCAATTGTCTCGGCGAATACTGTGCAATATCTTTTCCGTCTACGATCACACGCCCGGAGCTTGCCGTATCCATTCCTCCAAGAATATTCAATACTGTCGTCTTTCCGGCACCACTTGGGCCTACCACAACCGCAAATTCTCCCCTCTCAATCTGGAAATCAATACCGGCCGCAGCCATAATCTGCACCTCGCCCATCTGATATATTTTCTTCACATCCTCAAGGGACACAAAACTACTCATAGTCTTCCTCCACTTCCTCCGTTGACACCCAATCCTCTTCCCTTACCGATTTTTCACCTTTCCCTGATTCAGCCATCAAGGCTAATTCTGCTTTCATTCTATCATAATCTTTCATATCCAAAATCACGTACTCACCTCTGCCATTTTTAGTCAAAAATACCGGAGCACCTTCACTTGTTTCTTTTAATACTTCTGTATAATTTCTCAAATCAGAAATTGGTTTTATATTTGGCATTTTCACCGCTTCCTTTCAGTTCTTTTTCTTAGTATAACAATTCTTTTTCTTTTTTACAATTAAATTCACACGTTAATTTTACAGCAGTAAAAAAATAAGATCATAATGCATTTCAGCTCCAAGTACTTTATACTATGATCAAGAACTACTAATGTCATTTTTCTATAAATTATAAAGATTGGAGTTTGCCATGGAATTACTTATGAACACTCAGAAAGAATGTCAGCAACTGGAAGTATACGGGGAATATTTGAAGAAAATACCAGAACTGCTGAAACAATTAGAAACTGTTGAGAAAATGTATCAGAAAGCTGTGTTAGAAGAAGCCATGCTGAAAGACAAGCCTCTTGATAATCACAGTGTCCAGCTCTATGCAGAACGCCTGCACAGAATCAAAGAACAATGTGAGATTCGCTCTGCAGACATCTGCCAGCAATGCACCCTCATACTCGAACTCAAAAGCCAGATAGAAGCCGAAAGTAGTGTATTAAGAGCATTGCAGTCATAATTAACAAAAATACAGGTCATTCTATCCTCCCAGAGCAGAACATTTCACTGAGCCTAATAAGACAGAAAGTGAGCAAGCAACGGCTCGCTCACTTTCTATAGTCTCATCTCCATCGCTCTGTAGTCGGATAGAATGACCTGTATTTTTGCTTATTATCCCGCAACTTCTTATCGGCATGTAATTTTTATGATTATATACTGCCGGAAACTGCAGAACAGAAAATCCACCTGATTTTTCTGACTTCTGTGCAGTGGCGATGAGACTGTAGAAAACTTGAAAGCCTTTGCTTTTAAGTTTTCTGTTCTATCAGGCTCATCAGAACGTCTTGCACAGGGAAGACAAATCAGGTGGATTTTCATTATGCATTTTCAAATATAATCAGTAAAAATTACTCCCGCCCATCGAAACAATACGTACATACCTGACTTGGATCTATCCCGATCGACTCTAAAAGATCATCCAGTCTATGGTATCTTAGTGACGTAAAGTTCTGGATTCTTCGAATTTCTTCGATCATATTTGCATAGCGGTCGGAGCATGGATCTGAATACTCTTTTAATACCTCTGCAGATACTTCTCCGCCTTCCTGCTCCTGAATGACTCTTCTCGTAATCAGATCCATTTCGGATTTCGATCTTGAGAAGTTCAGGTATTTACATCCATAAAGAAGCGGTGGACATGCCGGGCGGATATGCACTTCCTTCGCTCCGCTTCTATATAAAAACTCTGTTGTCTCACGAAGCTGTGTTCCACGAACGATCGAGTCATCGATCAAGAGTAATTTCTTGTCTTCGATCAGAGCCTGTACAGGGATCAGCTTCATTCTCGCGATCAGGTCACGCTGACTTTGGTTGGTCGGCATAAATGATCTCGGCCATGTCGGTGTGTATTTGATAAATGGTCTTGCATACGGAATTCCTGATTCATTTGCATATCCGATTGCATGAGCAATACCTGAATCCGGCACACCTGCTACAATATCCGGATGCACACTATCTCCATCACGCTTTGCCAGCATACTTCCGCAACGGTAACGCATTTCCTCAACATTTACCCCTTCATACGCAGAAGTCGGATATCCATAGTATACCCACAGGAAAGAACAGATCTTCATCTTGCCAGTTCTTGCCGGGCGTATTTCTTCTACTCCCTCCGATGTCACATAGACGACCTCGCAAGGTCCCAGTTCCTTATAATCGGTATAGCCCAAGTTAATATAAGCATGACTTTCAAATGAAAGACAGTAAGAATCATCCTTCTTACCTATCACAAGAGGTGTTCGCCCATACCTGTCCCTTGCACCATAGATTCCTTCTTTTGTCATGACAAGCATCGTCATAGAACCATCTACAACGTCCTGTACATATTTGATTCCTTCTACTATGGATTCTTTCTCACAGATTAGCGCCGCCACAAGCTCTGTCACATTAATCTGCCCGTTAGTCATTTCCTGAAAATGTGAATGATCCTTCTCAAACAGACCTTTTAACAGTTCCTCATAGTTATTAACTTTTCCGACTGTTGTGATTGCAAAGCTTCCAAGGTGTGACTGAATCAAAAGTGGCTGCGGATCATAATCGGAAATACAGCCAATTCCAAGATATCCTTTCATTTCTGACACATCATGATCAAACTTTGTACGGAATGGAGAATTCTCTATATTATGAATGGCACGGTAAAATCCATCCTCTCCATAAACTGCCATTCCTCCTCGTCTTGTACCAAGATGTGAGTGATAGTCTACTCCGTAAAATAATTCCAGGACACAGTCCTGCTTTGATGCTACACCAAAAAATCCTCCCATGGCGACCTCCTTATATACTCTTTTGTTTTTATAACTATTTATTCCGTGCAAAAAAGTAACCCGGCAAAAGCCAGGTCACTCTTTTTACTTTAACATCTCACGAAGCTTCTGGTTGACCAGTCCGGGATTTGCTTTCCCCTTCATTGCTTTCATCGTCTGACCTACCAGTGCTCCAAGTGCCTTCTCTTTTCCACCCTTATAGTCTACTACAGCCTGTGGATTATCTGCAATAACTTTTTCGAGAACTTCTATAAGTGCTCCTTCGTCATTGACCGTTTTAAGCCCGTGTTCTTCAACATACTTTTCTGGATCTACATTTTCCTCGAACACATGATCAAAAACTTCTTTCGCCACCGAGCTGTTGATTGTTCCTGCATCTACAAGCTCGATTAGTTTCGCAAGGTTCTCCGGTGTAAATGTAATATCTTCTGATTCCATGTTATGTTCTTTTAAGAGCCGCATCGTCTCCACCATGAGCCAGTTGGAAACTTTCTTAGGTTTTCCACATAAAGCAGTTGTTTCTTCAAAGATATCCGCCATATGTTTAGATTCTGTGAGGATTTCTGCATCATATTGTGGAATATCGAACTCTTTCTTGTAACGCTTTAATTTTTCCTCACGAAATTCCGGCTGCCGTTTCTTAACCCGGTCAATCCATTCCTGGCTGATAACAATCGGGACAAGATCCGGTTCCGGGAAGTAACGGTAATCCTGTGCATCTTCTTTGGAACGCATTGCATGTGATGATTCTTTGTTGTCATCCCAGCGTCTCGTCTCCTGAACAACTTTCTTTCCGGCTTCCAGAAGCTCGATCTGACGCTCCCGTTCTCCTTCGATGGCTCTTGCAATTGCCTTAAAGGAGTTCAGGTTCTTCATCTCCGTTCTTGTTCCGAATTCACTGGTTCCTATTTCACGAACGGACAGGTTCACGTCCGCTCTCATAGAGCCCTCCTGCAATTTGCAGTCAGAAGCACCAAGATACTGAATCGTTGTACGAAGCTTTTCCAGATATGCAATAACTTCCTCAGAAGAGCGCATATCCGGCTCCGATACAATCTCCACAAGCGGTACACCGCTTCGGTTGTAATCTACCAGTGATGTATCGTCCCACTCGTCATGGATCAGCTTACCGGCATCTTCCTCCATATGCATTTCATGGATCCGTATTTTTTTCTTCGTATCGCCAACTTCAATCTCTACATAACCATTTCTTGCGATTGGTAAATATAACTGAGAAATCTGATAATTCTGTGGGTTATCCGGATAGAAGTAATTCTTACGATCGAATTTGCATACTCTTGTAATATCACAGTGAGTTGCAAGTCCGATTCCCATTGCATACTCTACTACCTGTCTGTTCAGTACCGGAAGGGAACCTGGCATACCAGTACATACCGGACATGTGTGGGTATTTGGCGCACCTCCGAACTGGGTGCTGCAACCACAGAAAATCTTTGTCTTTGTCGCAAGTTCTACGTGAACCTCAAGTCCAATGACTGTCTCATACTGCTTTGCCATAATTATCTTCCCTCCTTCACAAACTGTGGTGCTTCATAAGTTCTTGTCTGTTCAAATGTGTAGGCTGCCTGGATAATTTTTTTCTCCTGGAAGCAGTCTCCGATAAGCTGCATGCCGACCGGAAGACCTTTGGAATCTTTTCCTACCGGAATACTGATTCCCGGAAGTCCTGCCAGGTTCACGGAGATTGTGTAAATGTCACTCAAATACATTTTCATCGGATCACTTAAGCTCTTTCCAAGCTCTGGTGCCGTTGTCGGAGCCGCCGGAGCCACGATCATATCATATTTTGCAAATGCTTTGTCAAATGCCTGTTTAATCAGCGCCTTTGTACGAAGTGCTTTCAGATAGTAAGCATCATAATATCCAGAGCTTAATACAAAAGATCCCAGCATGATCCTGCGCTTTACTTCTGCTCCGAATCCTTCGGAACGTGTCTTTTTGTACATGTTGTGAAGTCCTTCGTATTCTTCTGTGCGGTAACCATATTTTACGCCATCAAAACGTGCCAGGTTGGAACTTGCCTCAGCATCTGCAATAATGTAGTATGCCGGAATCGCATATTTCACAAGACTTAAGTCAAATTCTTCTACAACTGCGCCTTTTTCTTCCAGGACCTTCACTGCATTTAAAATCTGCTCTTTTACGTCTGCGCTTAATCCATCCCCAAAGTAATCTCTCGGAATACCAATCTTCATACCTTTCACGTCGTCTGTCAATGCCGAAGTAAAGTCATATTCCCGCTCCACGGAAGTACTGTCTTTTACATCATGAGAAGCGATTGTCTCAAGGATAGTCGCACAATCTGTCACATCTTTCGCAATTGGTCCGATCTGATCCAGCGAAGAACCGTAAGCAATCAGTCCGTACCTGGATACCGTTCCATAAGTCGGTTTAATCCCCGTTACACCACAAAATGAACTCGGCTGACGGATCGATCCACCTGTATCAGAACCAAGTGCATAAGCGCACTCACCTGCCGCCACTGCTGCGCAGGAGCCGCCTGAAGAACCGCCTGGCACATGTCCCAGATTCCATGGATTTCTTGTCACTCCATAATAAGAAGTCTCGGTTGTACTTCCCATGGCGAATTCATCCATATTCGTCTTTCCGATTATGACTGCACCGGCTTTTTCCAAGTTCAAAACTGCCTCTGAAGTAAAGGTTGGAACAAAATTTTCCAGAATTTTGGAACTGCAAGTTGTTCTCGTCCCTTTCGTGCACATATTATCCTTGATTGCCACCGGAACACCTGCAAGAGGACTCAGAAGTGTTCCGTCATCGACCATCTTCTGAACTTCTTCGGCACGCTTTAATGCACCCTCTTTATCAATGGTCACATAGCTGTGCACATCATTCTCTACCTTTTCAATCTGATCCAGATATGCCTGCGTGGCTTCCGTAACTGAAATTTCTTTTGCTTTTATTTTCTTTCCGAGTTCCACTGCTGTCAGACTCATAATATCCATAACTCGTCTCCTCCTATCCGATTGTCTTCGGCACCTTGAAGCTCTGATCCTTCATAAGTGGTGCATTTGCCAATGTATCACCGCTGCCATCACCATTTGTCACAACGTCTTCACGAAATACATTATTCACCGGAAATACATGAGACATCGGTTCAATTCCATCCGTGTCAAGTTCATTTAATACATCAATGTAGTCCAACATTTTTTCCATATCTGCCTTGGCTTCTTCTTTCTCTTTCTCTGAAAGTTCCAGCTTCGCCAGAATACCCACATACTCAATGGTCTCGTCTGAGATTTTGTTTGCCATTTTAAGCGCCCTCCTGTCTGCCAGTTATCTTACATCTTAATTCTTATCTCTAATAATTGTAATATTCATAATAATCCGTCGTTGATATATGCTCGCTTGGAGTCAGTCTGAGTTCCATATTGTCATCTAATGTAATCTGCGCATTTTTCGGAAGAACAAGATTCTTATATTCCTTTCCGTCTGTGCAATTCTCGCCCAGATACAGATCTTTTGTCTCCATAGATTCACCATATTCTGTATAAATATCAACGTCCACACTGCCTTCTCCACTGACCAGTATCAGATCATACACCCCTGCCGGAAGGTCAGGACCTACGGTCAGGTCTTTTTTTACTACCAAAGGCTCTTGTCCTGCCAGTGGATTATTTTCATAAAGAATGTTTTCTGTCTGCGCATTATCTGAATAAAGTGTAATCGTTGTCTGTGAAGAAATGTGAACAATCGCTCCATTGTATAATCTTAAGTCATCCAGATAATCACCGTCTGTCCGCCCTGCATATTCATAAAGGTAAAATCCACTGTCCCAGTCATCAACCTGGACCGTATCGTAATCATAAGATACATCCGCCTGATAATTTCCTTCCGGAATGTGCACACCGACCACATAGTCACCACTGGTCAGCTCAAAACTTACACTCTCACCATCTGCCGGAAGTTCTTTTGTCACATTTTCATACGGGTCACTTCTTGTATAGTCTTGTGTATTCTCCTGGTATCCGCTGATTACATCATCTAAAATATCACTGACCATCGGTTGGAAAATACCCAAAAATACATTGAAGATGACAATGACTGCTATAATCTTACTGATGATCCTTCCCGGCTTTTTCTTCTTACCGACTTTCTTACGCCCTGTACTTCCTGTATTTCCAGAGTAAGTAGTTGTACTCCCCTGCCAGGACCGATCCTGCTGCCAGTTGTTATTTTTTTGCCTCCCCTGCCAGGACTGTCTCGGTGTATTCGGCTTCGGCTGTTTCTCCGGTTTTTCATTCTTGCCATAATGCACATGAGTCAATGGTTCATGATCACATTCACTTTGGTTTATTCGATAATTTTTATCGGATTTGTTATTGTCTAATCCACACTCCGTACAGATTCCATTACTATTCAGTTTTCCTCCACATAAAGAACATCTCTTTCCAAACATAGCTTCTTCCATCCTTTCTGCTCATTTCGCTCCCGGGTGGTTAAGCAGGTACATTTCCACTTTTATGGGGGAGCATAGATGAGAAGAACTGTCTGAGAATTCTCTATGGCTCCAGTCTGCTTAAGTCTCTTGGGAATAATGTTGTTTCTCTTACATTATCCTCCCCAAGCAGCTGCATCGTCAAGCGTTCCAGTCCAATTCCCAGTCCTCCGTGTGGCGGCATGCCATGTTTAAATGTAGCAAGATACTGATCCATACCTTCTGTCGTCATGCCTCTTGCTTCAATCTTCTTTAGAAGTGTCTGATAATCGTGGATTCTCTGACCTCCGGTCGTAATCTCAAGGCCACGGAAGAGAAGATCAAAGCTCAGTGTATATTTCGGATCCTCCGGATCGTCCATCGCGTAAAATGGACGCTTCTTTGACGGATAGTGCGTAACAAATACAAAATCGCTGCCCCACTCTTCTTTTGCATATTTTCCGATCAGTACTTCTTCTTCCGGCTCCAGATCAAATGGGTTACGCATCTTGTGATTATATTTCTCAGCTACCAGCTCTTTGATCTCACTGAATTTTACTGCCGGAATCTGATCTGCTTTCGGAAGTTCCACATTCAAAATCTTCAGTTCTCTGGCATAATCTTTTTTTAAAAGTTCCATGGAATACTGGAGAAACCCTGTCTCCATTCCCATAATATCCTCAAATCCATCAATATAGCCCATCTCGAAGTCCAGACTCGTATATTCGTTCAAATGTCTCTTCGTATTATGCTTCTCAGCACGGAACACCGGCGCCGTTTCAAATACCCGGTCAAACACACCGACCATCATCTGTTTGTAGAACTGAGGACTTTGCTGGAGCACTGCCGGACGGTGGAAATATTCCAGCTTAAATAAGTTTGCACCACCTTCTGCACTTTTGGCTCCAATCTTCGGTGTATGAATTTCGGTAAATTCCTGACTATATAAGAAATCACGAAATGCTCTTGTCAATCCTTCCTGAATCCGGAATTTTGCACGCTCCCTGATATTTCTAAGAGAAATGGAACGATAATTTAACTTTGCCTCCAGAGAAGTGTTTAATTTCCACTTGGAAATAGCAAGCGGCATCGTCTCATCTTCCGGCTGGCTTAAGATTTTAACTTTTTTCATGCGGATTTCGATGCCATTCGGCGCTTTTTCATTCTGCTCAAGCACCCCTTCGACTTCCAGCGTTGATGCTTCTTTGATTTCTTTCAGATCAAATGTGGCACTGCCTTCTTCGTATACACACTGGAGCAGGCCTTCTCTTTTTCTTAAGATTACAAATGCAACTGTACCCATATCACGGATTGTATGCACTGCACCATTGACTTTTACTGCCTCGCCGGTCTTTGCATTTAAAAGTTCTGTAATCTCCAATGTATCTTTTTTCTTTACGCCTGTCTGGTATTCCATGACTGTTTCCCTCCTGTTAAATTTTGTTCCATTTTTATTACTCTTTTAATATTTTTTTTCAGAAAGTATCTTTCTTAATGCAAAAAGTCCCGGAATACATAATCGTATTCCGGGACGGATTATCTTAATATCCGCGGTACCACCCGCTTTTGAACTCGTCTTTGAATTCATCTCTCGCACATAACGCGTGCCAGCGTACTGCTCTACTTGCAATTGCTGTAAATTTAAACCTAAATTGCTTTCGCTCAATCTGCTCCAGAGTGTTCCCTATTGTTCCTTTCCCTCAAATGACGCTCTCAGTCGGTGGCGTCATATTCCTGTCAAGTTATCACGAACAGAGTCTCTTTCTCTGCATTTTCTATACTGTCTTTAAAAAGATGCTCTTATGTTAGCACATGTTTTTTTTCTTTGCAAGACATTTTTTCAACTTTTTTATGTTCTTTTTTTTGTTCTTTTCCTTTCTTTCAATCTTCTCTTAGACAATTCCTCTCAAAGCTGGCTGTGGATTACTGTTGAATTTCCAGCTGATATAATACACAAGTGCATCAATAAACTGCGCATTTCCAGGACATTTCTTCGCACCAAATCCCATGATCTCCACCATATATTCCCGGTTGTTCTGCCACCCCACTTCTACAACCTTCCGGATTGCCCGCTCTACTTTTCTTGGCGATTCGTCATAGATCTGTCCAATAACAGGATAAATATCAGCCATAATGCACAGCGGCTCTCTCATGTACTGATCCGCCAGTCTGACCGCCACTGGTAAATATGTATACCCTTTATATTTTGGCGTAATATTGCATTTCGATAAAACTTGTAGTGTTGCATCCTCCATGTTACATTCCCCCTGATTCTGTAGTTGATTTGAAAAAATGCACTTGCTATAATACTTACATAAAGTATTATATCCAACTACTAAGCTAATTACTTAACCGAAATTTACGACTTTTTTTCAACATTTTTTTATAAATGGTCAGTTTTTTGTCCATTATTCCAGCAAACAAAAAAGAGGGGAATTTGAGACAAATATGACGAAAAATGTATTATTGGACTGTTTTGTCCAGAATCTGGAAAAAGAACGTTTAAATCTCGGAATGACACAGGCAGAATTTGCATCCAAACTGGAAATTTCGGTGTCTACTTACAAAAATATCATTTCTCGGAGGACTGACAAAATTGATATCATGATCGCCATGCAAATCTACAAACTGACAGGGCATTTTCTTTATGAGTTATTTGGAAATGATAATCCGGAAATGGAATGTCTGAAAAAGTTTCGTCTGCTAAATAATCGCCAGAAGGCATACATCAGTGGCAAGATTGATTTCGAACTGGAAATGATGAGTCACGAGCAGGATTCAGAAAATATGCTGGATGTTCTTGTACTGACCGGCAACATGGAAGATGGTATGGTACTGGATTCTGCGAATGAAGAACGTATCTACTGTCCGGAATATATTAAGAAATATGGTGAACGCCTGCATTGTGGCATTCGCATTACTTCCAACCACCTTAATCCTGTGTATGTCAGAAATGATATCCTGGGGATTTCAAAGAAACCTCCGCGTGACGGTGACACCTGTATCCTGATCCACAAGCCGACCGGCCGCGCATTTATCCGCAAGATGCAACAGGGAAATCCTTGTCATCTGCTCCCGATCAACGGTTATGGCGATATTATCACAGTTGACCCGAACAATCATACCGATATGGTACAATGGTTAAAATTCGGAGTCGTGATTGCAGTCCTGCGACGCTAATTAATTTCAATTGATTGTTTTTTTAGCGAAAGCGCCACACAGATTCAAGGCTTTCTTTCGTCACCTGTCTGTGTGGCATTTTTATTATCTTAAGAGGTCGTATTCCTATCTATGTATTTGTTTTCCGTCTTGGAGTACACAATCTTCTGCGCTTTATAAAGGCTCTGATATCCGGACAGCAGATAACTGACCGCAATCACGGTACAAAAATACGGCATACCCGCAAATCCAAACAGCTCAAATGCGATCAGAAGGGAACTGATCGGACTGTTTGTCACAGCACAGAACACGCCTACCATCCCACACGCTGCACAGATATCTACCGGCAAGCCAAATATCGGTGCCAGTGCGGAGCCGAATGTTGCCCCAATAAACAGTGACGGGACTATCTCACCGCCTTTAAAACCAGAACAAAGTGTGATACATGTAAATAATATTTTCAGCAAAAATACCCACAATTTCTGAGATTCTGCAAAGCTCTGCGCAATCGTACCTCCACCAAGTCCCAGATAGGTATCTGTTCCCGTAATCTTCCACAAAAGAACGACTGTCACACCTCCAACAAACACTCGAAGGTACGGATTCTGAAACCATTTTTTCAACTGCTTTTCAAAAATATGTAACATCACGCAAAACAGTGCTCCGGCAAATGCAAAACAGATTGCCAGAAGAATCGCTTTCCCCCACGCGATTCCATAAAAATTCGGTACTTTTTCTACGGGATACGGCGCAGTCAGTGTCCGAACTCCCATAAAGATTGAAATCCGCTCTCCGATAAATGCGGAGAACACGCACGGAACGAGCGCTGCATAATACATAATCCCGACGCTGATAACCTCCATCGGGAACAATGCTGCTGCCATCGGCGTTCCAAATAGTGCTGCAAAAGCTGCGCTCATACCCGCCAGCGTCATAATACGTTTATCACTCTCATTCAAATGTATCTTACGTCCTAGCCAGTTTCCGAGGCTTGCCCCAAACTGAAGTGCCGCACCTTCCCGGCCGGCAGAACCTCCAAACAAATGCGTCAAAGCTGTCGCAATCAAAATCAATGGTGCCACTCTTCCCGGCATCGTATTCTGATCTGACCGTACTACCATAAGCACCATATCTGTTCCGGCATTCTTCTCTTGCCCCGTAACATGATAAAGAAAAACAATCATGAGACCTGCAAAAGGCAGCAGATATACCATCCACATATGCCCCATACGAAAGTCCGTTGCCCACGCGATCAGATTCGCAAATGCACTGGCGATGACACCGATCACACCGCCAATCACAATTGATAATAGAATCCATTTCACCAGACTCCCTAACAATATTCTCCACGCATGAAACATATGCATGAGCTCCTTCTTCACCTTCTCCATTTCCATCTCACTTCCTCTATTCCTGTATTGTTAAAATTATAAACGCACGGATTCAAAACTTGGCTATATGCAAATTTGAATTGCACCTATAATAACCAGTTTTTTATCCGTGCGCCTTATAAATACCTCACCTTATGAGCCTGACGGAATATATGGTCTAAGTACCCCGGCAACATTACTGATCGGCATTGTCTGAAGCCATACCCTTCCCGGTCCTGTAATCACGGTATTAAACAGTCCTTCGCCTCCAAAAAGCATATTCTTCACGCCCGGCACAGTCTGAATATCCATCTGACAACTGGCTGTCATTGCTGCAAGATGTCCCGTATCAATCACAATCTGCTGTCCCGGCTGCAGTTCATATTCCACTACATGTCCGTCAAATTCCGCAAATGCAACTCCCTGTCCACTGACTTTCTGAAGAACAAATCCTTCTCCTCCAAATAATCCGGAAGCCACTTTCTTATGGAAATGTACAGACAACTGTACTCCCGCTTCACTTGCCAGAAATGCACTCTTCTGGAAGATCATTTCCTGCCCCGGTCTGATGTTAAATGCACGAATCGATCCTGGAAAGCAAGAAGCAAATGCGATCATTCCGTTTCCTCCCTGTGCAGTGTAAATATTCTGGAACATCTTCTCTCCTGAGAACATTCTTCCTACAGCTTTCCCAATCCCTCCATTGGTCGTTGTCTCCATCTTCATGTTCGGAGACATCCAGGACATACCGCCCCCTTCCGTAATCATCCGCTCACCCGCTTCAAGCTGGCAGATCACAACCGGAAGAGTATCTCCCTGAATCTGATACCTCATATTTGTCATCCTCCTTTATATGGAATTTTATATAAGTGCCATTCGGTCTAACTGACACATATATTTGTCAATACGTATCTGGTCTGCCGCTGAAATCTGCTTACCAGAAAAATAATATGTAACCCGATCAGTTTTTGAAAATTCCTCTGCATCATTAGCCCCATTCTTCACACTGATCGTATCACACTCTTTTTCCATTCTACGGATTAATTCCCGAAGTGCTCCTTCATTTCCATCTACAAATTCTATCTTATTCGGGAAAATCTCCTGATAGCTCTCTTTGAAATAATTAAAATGGGTACAGCCAAGGACAAATGCTTTATATTCCTCTAATGGATAATCCTTCAGCGCCTCCTTAAGATACGGCACGATCTGATTCTGATCGAATATTTCCTGCTCTGCAAATCTAACCAGCTTTGGAAGCGCAACCAGATCTACCATATCACGCTTATCCACCCGGTCCACCAAGTGATGAAGCTTGTCTCCTTGAATTGTGATTGGTGTTGCTGCCACCAGGATTCTTCCCGGTCTGTCAGCATATTCTTCTACTGCTTTTTTCACTGCCGGTTCCATGCCCACAATCGGCAGTGGAAACTGACTTCTGTATTCTTTTGTGGCCACACTCGTAGCTGTATTGCAGGCAATCACAATCGCATCTACCTGCTTCTTGATCATAAATGCTATAATTTCGTCAATATATCCCCGGACTTGCTCTCTTGTTTTTTCCCCATATGGGACGTGCTCCTCGTCCGCATAATAGAGAAAATCTGCTTCTGGTATCATGCGAAGTGCACGGTGCAGAACAGACAGCCCACCCATGCCCGAGTCAAAAATACCTATTTTCATGATGTCACTCCTAGAACAATGAATGTGCCTTGGCACAATCAAGCTGTTTCTTCATTATAGCACAGAAAATTCCTTTGCAACTGGCTTTCTTTGATTTTTTAATGTTTTTGAAAAGATAAACGAGCCGAATATTACAACATAACAAATGACTGCCAATGGCGTTGAAAATGTAAGGCTATTCTCTGTTAATTTCCATAATCCTAATAAATTATTATTTAAGAAATGAATCACCACTGCAATCCATATAGTTGATGTCCGCTTATAAATCCAACACATAAAAATTGTATGGCTAATAAGCATAACAGACCGTCCAATAAAAAAAGTAATTGGAAGTTTAGTTATCATATAGTCTATCGGCAAATGAAAAAGCACTTCTATCGTTCCCAGGAAAAATATTGCTTTATAAACTCCATATTCTTTCTCCAGCAATGGAAACAAAAAATATCCCCACCCATATTCCTCGCCCAAGAATATAATAAATGTAAAGATAAACAGTGGCGCAAAACCAACTAGCTGTTTCACATCTGCCAATGGAACCTTTAATTGCGCTACATCTCCTGTTTTTAGATAATCACATACGAATTCCACTCGAACCATAAGGATAAAAATAGCAATATAAAGCAACGCATATTTCAATACTTCCTTAAACGAAACATTATAAGACAGACCTATATTGACCAAAATATTTTCCCCAATGGATTGTAAAAAGTAAATACTGCATAATGATTCAGCTATCATCAATATTTGAGATATAAAGACACTACTTGGAATAATAACGGATATTACAGTATATATCGTCATTCCTGCAAAACAAATTTTATAAAACCGAAAAAATTTATTGGATTCATTCTGACTTGATGCCCGTTGTTTTGCAAACAAAGTACTCATGGTTGGTAAAAGCATCAAAATATAACCTTCTGAGAACTTTTTTAAATGAAACACCTGATTATATAAAATCCCCAAAAAAATAAATAGAATTTCAAAACTAAACATGAATAATAAGAAATACTGTATCATTGACTTTTCTTTTTTATCAGTCATAATATTCCCCCCTTCCAACTCTATAAACTCAGTATACCATGGAAAATATTTAAACTACAATTTTATAAAAAGAAAAGCCACAAAACTAACCATATATCAGCTTTGCGACCAATCATAGTCGGAGTGACAAGATTTGAACTTGCGACCTCTACGTCCCGAACGTAGCGCTCTACCAAGCTGAGCCACACTCCGATATATCTTTAATTAAGTAACCGGATACTCATTCAAGTATCCGGCGCCCCTGCCAAGGAACTACGGATAGAGGACTCGAACCTCTACTAACAGAGTCAGAGTCTGCTGTGCTGCCATTACACCAATCCGCATTAGTGTGATGTTCTGCGTTATCAGCGAACAAATATTATTATACTTAATTCTGAAAAAAAGTCAATACCCTTTTTTTTATTTTTTCGCAATTTTTCACCAAATTTATATCTCTCATTTTCTATCTGATATATTAGGAAATCTGCATCTATTGTGTGAAAATAAAAAGTGTCAATGTTTACTCTTTCAACCTCTACGTCCCGAACGCAGCACCCGTATACGCAAAATGCTGAGTATCTCTTACGAAATACTCAGCATCAATAACTACGGATAGAGGACTCGAACCTCTACTAACAGAGTCAGAGTCTGCTGTGCTGCCATTACACCAATCCGCATTAATGTGACTTACTCTGCTGTTTTATTTGTCCAGCGAATATTAATTATACACGTATTCAAGAGAATGTCAATAGATTTTTTGCATTTTCCCTTTTCACATTTTCCCTTTTTCACCAGACATTTTTCAAATCGCTAATGGGGACGTAGCATTTTCACAAAATGCTACGTCCCCATCTACAATTTTACTGCAATTTACATTTCTTTGATTCTCTTGATTGCTGCTACTGTGTTTTCGTATGTTCCAAATGCTGTCAGGCGGAAATATCCTTCTCCGCTTGGTCCGAATCCTGAACCTGGTGTTCCGACTACGTTTGCTTTTTCAAGCAGATAATCGAAGAAATCCCAGGATGTCATTCCTTTTGGTACTTCTAACCAGATATATGGTGCATTCACGCCGCCGGATACGTTGTATCCTGCGTCTTTCAGTCCTTGTTTGATTGTTTTTGCATTGTTCATGTAATAAGCGACCTGATCTTTTAACTGAGCCTTTCCCGCTTCGCTGTATACCGCTTCCCCTGCACGTTGTACGATGTAAGGTGCTCCGTTGTATTTTGTTCCATGACGTCTTGCCCACAGGGAATGAAGCATCACGTCTCCGGATTTCAGATCTTTTGGAATAACGGTTGCTCCAAGACGTACTCCTGTAAATCCTGCATTCTTAGAGAAGCTTCGAAGCTCTATTGCGCATGTTCTTGCTCCTTCGCACTCGTAAATGGTGTGTGGTACGTCTGACTCGGAGATATATGCTTCATATGCAGAGTCGTAGATGATGACTGCTCCGACTCTATTAGCGTAATCTACCCACTCCTGAAGCTGTGCTTTTGTGATTGTAGAACCTGTCGGATTATTCGGGAAACACAGATAAATGATGTCCGGTGTCTCTTCCGGCAATACCGGTGCAAAGTTTGTTTCTTTTGTACAAGGCATGTAGATCACATTGCTCCATGTCTCTGTCTTTGCATCGTAAGTTCCGGTACGTCCTGCCATTACATTTGTATCAACGTACACAGGGTAAACCGGGTCACACACTGCAATCTTACTGTCTGCCGCAAAAATTTCCTGAATATTTCCTGAATCACATTTTGCACCATCAGAAATAAAGATTTCGTCTGCCTGAATGTCGCAGCCTTTATCTTGATAATCGTTCTTTGCCATGGCGCTTCTTAAAAATTCATATCCAAGATCTGGTGCATATCCGTGAAATGTCTCGGCATGGCCCATCTCATCAACAGCCTTGTGCATTGCCTCGATAATTACCGGTGCAAGTGGCTGTGTTACATCACCGATTCCAAGACGGATGATCTGCTTGTCTGGATTAGCTGCCTGATATGCTGATACTTTCTTTCCAATCGTTGAAAAAAGGTAACTTCCTGGTAATTTCAGATAATTTTCGTTTACTTTAAACATCTTTCTAGTCTCCTTTATTTATTCATTATGTGATATCTTACAATGTCGTTTCTATCCATTCTTACATGGCGTCTTACAATATCTTTCACAATCCATGGAACACATCAGCTTATTTCTCACCACCTATAGAGGCGGAGTCATCTCCCAGCTGATCTATCTCCCCGTCAAATACAACGGTCGCCGGACCTGTCATATAGACATGATTATCTTCTTCATTCCATTCAATCTGAAGATTTCCTCCCAGAAGACGGATTTCTACTTCTCGCTCTGTATATCCGTTTAAAATGCTCGCGACTGCTACAGCACATGCTCCGGTTCCACATGCAAGTGTCTCGCCGGATCCTCTCTCCCACACACGCATTTCCACGGTCTTTCTGTCGATAACTCTTGCGAATTCTGTATTAATCCGCTGTGGAAATCTCTCATGGTTCTCGAATTTCGGTCCGATTTTTTCAATGTCAAGTCCCTGTACATCATCAATGTAGACAACATCGTGAGGGTTTCCCATTGATACACCAGTCATATGATACTCTTTCCCGTCTACTTTAATCTGAGCATTTAGTACCCTATCAGTTTCATCGGAATACCCTTTCATTATAATCGGAATTTTCTCCGGGTCAAGCTCCGGTTCTCCCATATCAACACGTACCAGTGCAACTTTTCCATCTTTCACCGTCAGATCCAGATATTTAATTCCTCCAAGTGTCTCCACGGAAATGTGTGTCTTATCAGTCAGCCCGTAATCATAGACATACTTTGCAACACAACGGATTCCATTTCCACACATTTCTCCTCTGGAACCATCTGCATTATACATCTCCATTTCAAAATCAGCCACCTTAGACGGATTGATCATGATCAGACCGTCTGACCCGATTCCGAAATGTCTGTTACTGACAATCTTTGCCACCTCAGGTGGATTGTCGATTTTTTCTTTGAAACAATTTACATAAACGTAATCGTTCCCCAGACCTTGCATTTTTGTGAATTTCATTTTTATTATTTCTCCCATCTTTATTCATTCATAATGCTAAGTACCATCTCCGCTGTCTCTACGATATTCGTTCCGCTGTCCATACTGTTCTTCTGAAGATACCGGTGTGCCTCTTCTTCTGTCATATTATTTCGCGCCATCAGCAATTCTTTTGCTTTTCGGATCAATGCTTCCTGTTCAGGAGTCCTGCTCTTAATCGTTTTCTTACGTTTTCTGCGCCGCCGGTCCATATTTTGAAGCATCATCTGAAGGGTATTCATAAGATCATACGCTTTGATCGGCATAGTCAGTCCCATGACACCACTTGCCAGCCCTTCTTCCCATTTCCCTTGTGACGCAATCAAAAGCATCTCAAAGCGATCCGGCAAATATTCTCTTAATTCTGAATACATCATATCTTTTAGTTTGTATCCACACACGATAATTCCTTCATCAACAGAATCTGCGTAGTTCATCGCCTGCGCTCCTGTCGTGCACACTCCAGTAACATTAAGCCCTGCACGCACTAACAGATTTCGGATATTGGTCGCATTATCCTTGTTCGGAAATACAACTATAATACCTACCAATTTGCCACCTCCTGCTGTGTATCGCTGATAAAACCAACCTTCTGTCCGCTTTTAGCAGCTTCCTGAATCTTTTCTTCTCCCTGATAAGAAATATTTCACACAACAGCGGGCTTAGATTCGATGTAAATATTTATTAAGCTCCCATTCTGTGACCTGGGTTACATATTCCTCGTATTCCTTTTTCTTAGCTTGTGTATACTTCTGCACCAGATCATTTCCAAGTACATTTTTAATATACTCGTCTTTTTCAAATTCCTGACACGCTTCCATCAGATTCATTGGAAGCTTTTCTACTCCTGCCTCTTTGAGTTCTTCCTCGCTCATCTCAAATAAGTTGCGGTCGATGCTGTCCGGTGGCATGATCTTACTACGGATACCGTCCAGTCCTGCTGCCAGACATACTGCCAGTGCCAGATAAGGGTTTGCTGCAGTATCCGGACTACGAAGTTCGATTCTGACGTTCCCCCCACGGTCTGCCGGAATTCGGATAAGTGGCGTCCGATTCTTTCTGGACCATGCGATATGCACCGGTGCCTCAAATCCCGGCACAAACCGTTTATAAGAATTTACAATAGGATTCGTGATAAATGTCATGGCTTTAATGTGCTTCATCAAACCGCCAATAAAATAGTATGCCTCTTTACTCATACCATTCGGGTCATGCTTGTCATTGAATACATTTTCCCCCACTTCATTATGAAGGGACATATTCATATGCATACCAGAGCCATTTTCATTGTACTTCGGTTTCGGCATAAATGTAGCATGAAGCCCGTGACGCTTGGCAATCGTCTTTACGACTAGTTTAAATGTCATAATATTATCCGCAGTTAAAAGTGCCTCATCATATTTAAAATCCACTTCATGCTGTGCCGGTGCAAATTCATGGTGAGATTCTTCTACTTCAAATCCCATATCCTCCAGTGTCAGAACAATATCACGCCTTGCATTTTCTCCTAAATCTAACGGTCCCAGATCAAAATAGCTTGCCTTCTCATGAGAAAATGTAGTCGGAAGTCCGTCTTCGTCCGTATGGAATAAGAAGAACTCACACTCTGGTCCCACGTCAAATGTATACCCTATCTCTTTTGCTTCGGCAATCACTTTCTTTAACACATATCTTGGATCACTTTCAAACATACTGCCGTCCGCTTTCTGTACATCACAGAGCAGCCTTGCTACTTTCCCCTGCTGCGGTCTCCACGGAAAGATTTCAAATGTATTCAGATCCGGGCGAAGATACATATCCGAATCTTCCATTCTCGCAAAACCTTCAATGGCAGAACCATCGAACATGCACTCATTATCCAGCGCCTTCTCAAGCTGGCTGCTGGTGATTGCTACATTTTTCAAAGTTCCATACATATCTGTGAACTGAAGACGAATGAAACCAACGTCCTCCTCTTCAACCATCCTCAAAATATCCTCGCGTGTGTAATTGTTCATAAGAAACCTCCCGCTTGTTTTATTTTTTACTATCTGACTCTATAAAAAAGGGCGCTCTCATACAAGGATGAAAACGCCGTTGTCTCACATGTTTATGATTATAAAAAGAAAATGATGCTTTGTCAATCCTGACAATTGATTAATAGTGTATATTTCAAATGGAACTCAATTGCAAAGTTAAATCCTATGAGCAAATATATATCTGCATAAAAAATGAAGACCTTCTGTTCAACACAGAAAATCCTCATTTGTTTAAGTTACCTCATAAAATATGTCCAAATTTTCAGGCACATATCACTCTGATCCGGCATCAATATTTCTTACTTTTTATTCTACTCTTCGTCATCTAACCAGTAGTCATCTGCATATTCGTTATAATTATTTCCATTGTTATTGCCAACGGAAATTCCTTTTTTAATTGGAGAAATTAAAAATCCATAAATCACTCCTAAAAGAACACAACAAAGCATAATCAGAACTTTCTCTTCACCTGACCATTCACGGTCAAAAACTTCCTTCACCTTATCTAAAAAATCACGCATACCACTACCTCCTATTTCTCGTACTCACGCACAAATATTCTAAATCAAGTATACACACAAACCGACACAGGTGCAAGTAATCTATTTCATACAATTCATAATAACTGTAATCATCATTTCCATTTCATCTAGTTTTGATTCTGCAACCATAATCGTAAGTGCTGCCAGCGTATAATCTTAGCAATCATAGAATTATTCCATCCTGTTTTCTTACCACCCGGGTTAGTCCAAATGGATTATGTGATAACTCTAACTGGATTATTTATTTTTTTCTTTTAGTTTTAAGATATATTCTTCTTCTGCCTGTTCTAATCGTTTCTGAATTGCTTCCTCCGATGGCAGCTGAGATTTTATTTCTTGCAAACGAATATTATCGTAAGTTGCAACTCCCATAGGAGTCTTTATTCCCTGAAAAGCCCACTGAACCTCTGTCTGGTCCTTATCTTTACATATCAACAGACCAATTGTTGGATTATCGGATTCCGATTTCATTAACTCATTAACCGCATTTACATAGAAATTAAGTTTTCCTGCAAACTCTGGTTCAAATGATACAGCTTTTAGTTCAACAACTACATAACAACGAAGCTTAATATGATAAAAAAGCATATCTATTTTTCTTGTTTTACCAGCAACGATAATCTCTTTCTGTCTTCCAATAAAGGCAAATCCTGATCCAAGCTCTAATAAGAAGCGTGTAATATTCTGTTCTAACGCATCTTCCAACTCTTCCTCATCATATCCTACAGGAAGTGACACAAAGCTGAAATCATAAGTATCTTTTACGATTTCCTGTGCGAGTTTTCCTTGTATAGCAGGAAGCTTTTCCGCAAAATTGGTAAGTGCATTACCTGATGATTGATATAAATTAGCTTTAATACAATCAACAAGTGTACTTCTGCTCCAACTTTCTTCTATTGTTTTTCTCACATAGAATAAAGCTTCTTCTATTATTTTACATTTTGTTACTATTTCCACATGATGTCTCCATGGTACAAACCCGAAGATTGCAGGAAATTCTATTTCTGCACCAGCTTGGTGCAGTTTTTGATTTTCACTGATTTCTGCGCCAACCTGTTGCAGTTTTAAACTGTTTAAATCAATACTTTCTTCAATCGTATGAGCCATTTCTGAAAAGATATCGCTTGATGAATAAAACAAGTACCATTTTTTCATATTCCAAAGATTTCTTGCTGAAAAGCCTTTTTCATCAGGAAATTCATTTTGTAAATCGAGACTTAATTGCTCTACAATTCCTTTTCCCCACTTCTCTTCTGCTTTTCTTTCTACTAAATCTCGCCCCAGTTGCCAATTAAAGTAAAGTCGTTCTGTATTAACTTTAACAGCTGCTTTTATCTGTGTGGATATATAACGTTGTTTCACATCATGAATCCAATTTATATAATCAGAATCCAAATTAATATCATGAGATTTCACAATACGAGGTTTTGTTTCTTCAAACATATGATTCCCCATTTCTTCAAGATTTTTCATTTAAAAAATTTTTTAATCGATATGTGGAACTAATAACCGCACACCAATTAATATATCACCAAAAGCGTTATTATACTACTGAAACATGATTTTTTTTAGCCCTATATTCTGCGATCTTTTCGTGGATATTTGCGTTATAGAACTTATAAAGACTCGTATCCTTTCCGATCTGATTATCAAAGGGAGAATAACCACAGTTCCACACTTAAGAAGTCCTCTACTGGACTGACTGATTTGTTTTTTCCATATTTTTCTCCCCTTGTAAGTAACCGTTTTTATATTTCCCACATTTTTATTTATCAATAGTATATCATATTAATAATTTATTTTCAATTCTATTACTAATCTTCAAAAATGTTGCAAGCGTGCCTCCCCAACTGAATCCAAGATATAGAATATTGTATATAACAAAAAATCCTCCACTACAAGGTACTCTGGAGCGGTCGGTACTTAGCGACCGTCTTTTGGTCGCTTACGTACCGCTACCAGCGGAGGGTAGCGCAAGCGTGCCTCCTTGCCCGAATCCAGGACTTAAAAGTATAAAATAAGGCACAAGAATAGTCCGTAAAGGTACTCTGGAGCGGTCGGTACTTAGCGACCGTCTTTTGGTCGCTTACGTACCGCTACCAGCGGAAGGTAGCGCGAGCGTGCCTTATAGGACTATTCTTGTGCCTGTATTATATAATTTTATATCCGATGAATACCACTCTGAATCTCATCTGCCCATCTTTGTAGTTCTTCGGATTTTCCTCCGAAGAGCTTGAGCAGTGTTCCTGTCGGGTTCTCGGTTCCTGCGAATGCATTTGCCTCGTCTGTATCTACGTGCATTGCAAGTGCAAACTGCGGGCTGACGCGAACGATCACATCCGCAAATATCAGTGCCCGTTCAAAGCTCTGTGTAATGACGAATACAGAGTCGTTATCTTTTACATTTAACTGATATGCCTGTACCGGTGTCATGTGGATATGACGTTTTGCCACAATGACACCGTGGTCTAATTCCACGCTTCCACACGGTCCCACCAGTATACATCCAGGTGTCCCTGCAGTGTCTCCGGACTGACGTATCATTCCCGGGATTCCCAGTTTTCTGGAATCTGTCATAGAGATTTCCACCTGAGTCTCCCCACGGAAAGGTCCAAGAACTGCAACCCTCTCGAATGCTCCTTTTGGTCCGCGGACCTCCAGGCGCTCTTCACAGGCAAACTGTCCCGGCTGGCTGAGTTCTGACTTAAATGTCAGTTCTTTTCCTTCTCCGAATAATATTTCAAAATCTTCCCGGCACAGATGAATGTGCCTTGCACTTGTCTCGATTGGTATTGCAAGTCCCATGCCTTTACCTCATTTCCCTAATTCATAAATCTTACTATATTCTATATCTACAAGCCCGGAGCGAACCTATTGCCGCTCCACGCCTGCAGATTATGAACGCATCTTACATTTATCTTGAACATCTGAACAGAAGGTCTTCCCATCTTCTGTCTACTTCCTTCTGGAATGCCTCAAGAAGGTCTTCGTTACCTTTCTTGAATAAATGTTTGAATCTTCCCTGTGGTCTTAAGAAGTCCTCGATTGGAAGTTTCTTCTTTGGCTCGTAGTTCAGAATCCATTTTCCTTCTACGACCTCGAACAGCGGCCAGTAACATGTCTCTACACCAAGTTTACAGATTTCCATAATGTCTGGTGTGTTGTATCTCCATCCACGCGGGCATGGTGCCATAATGTTTAGGAATGCTGCACCCGGTGTATAGATAGCTTTTTCGGATTTGATGTGCAGATCTTTAAAGTTCTGAACAAATGTAGTCTGTGCAACGTACGGAATATCGTGTGCCGCAATTACAGATGCCAGATCTTTTCTGTTCTGCGGTTTACCATTGCTCTCGCTTCCAACTGGTGTTGTTGTTGTATCTGCATACATTGGTGTTGCAGAAGAACGCTGGATACCTGTGTTCATATAAGCTCCGTTATCGTAGCACACATATACAAGATCCTGATTACGCTCCATTGCCCCGGATAATGACTGCAGTCCGATATCGTATGTACCGCCGTCTCCACCAAATGTAATAAATTTGTAGTTTGTATCCTGTAATTTTCCTTTTCTCTTTAACGCTTTGTAAGCGCCTTCAACACCGCTGAGTGTTGCCCCTGCATTTTCAAATGCATTGTGAATGTAGCTGTCTTCCCATGCTGTGTATGGATATGTAAATGTAGAAACTTCCAGACATCCTGTTGCATTTCCGATGACTGCTTTGTCCCCTTCATGAAGACCACGAAGGACATTTCTTACTGCGATTGTTCCGCCGCATCCGGCGCACATTCTGTGTCCAGGAGCAAGCCGCTCTGGTTTGTTCATTGTCTCTTTAAAATTATAACTCATCTTCTTCGCGCCTCCTTATTCTCTGATTCCCATGTAACGATACATTTCTCCGGCATCACCATCTGCAATGACCTGTTTCAGTGTTTCGTATACATTTTCCATATCTTCGACACGCACATCACGTCCACCAAGTCCATATACATAGTTAATTGCGAGTGCCTGGCTTCTTGCACGGAATAATGCAGACATCACATCTGCTCCAAGCGGGCCACCGTGATTTGTATAACTCTCTGCACGGTCCATGATCGCGATTGCCTTGACATTTTTCAATGCTTCTGCAATCTCATCAGCCGGGAATGGACGGAACAGACGAATCTTAATCAGTCCGACTTTCTCTCCCTGCTCGCGAAGTCTGTCTACTGCATCTTTTGTTGTTCCTGCTGCGGAACCAATGATAACAACTGCACGTTCAGCATCTTCCATACGATACTCCTCGAAAAGTCCGTATTTTCTGCCGGAAAGCTTCTCAAAATCCTCAGCCACTTCTTTTACGACACGGCTGACATTTCTTGTTCCTTCTGCCTGGTTACGCTTTGCTTCCATATAATAATCTGTAATAGAGTAAGGGCCGACTGCCATCGGGCACTCTGGATTCAGAAGATAATCTTCCGGCTCATACTCACCAACAAAATTCTTGACGTCTGCATCTTCCAGAAGTTCAATGTTCTCTACGGCGTGGCTTGTGATAAATCCATCCTGACAGATCATGATTGGAAGGCGTACATCTTTATGCTCGGAAATGCGGAAAGCCTGAACCATGTTGTCATAAGCTTCCTGATTATTCTCTGCGTAAATCTGGATCCAGCCTGCATCTCTTGCTCCCATACTGTCAGAATGATCACAGTTGATATTGATCGGACCGGACAGTGCTCGGTTTACAAGTGCAAGTGCAAGCGGAAGTCTGTTAGAAGCTGCAATGTAAAGTTCCTCCCACATATAAGCAAGTCCACAAGAAGAAGTTGCTGTAAGGCTTCGTGCTCCTGCAGCGGATGCTCCGATTGCTGCTGACATAGAACTATGCTCACTCTCGACTGGGATAAATTCTGTATCCACCTGTCCATTTGCTGCAAATGAAGCGAAATACTGTGGAATCTCCGTAGATGGTGTGATTGGGAATGCCGGGAATACGTCCGGATTAATCTGTCTTAAAGCGATTGCTATTGCTTCATTTCCTGATAAACGATCTCTTTTTCCTGCCATCTTATTTCACTCCTTCCATCGTAATTGCACCGAACGGACATGCTTTTACGCAAATACCGCATCCTTTGCAATGGTCATAATCAAATGCGCCTCTTTTCATATCCTTAACCGGGATACAACTGTCCGGACAGACAGGTACACATAACAGGCACTGTTTACATTTGTCTTCAATAAATTCCGGCTTTACACTTGTCCACTCACCGGTGTGGAAATCCTTTGAAGTCCCTGCTCCGGCAACGATCATTCCTTCAGTCAGATCCTGCCATTTTGTCTTAACTCCTAATTTGCTGATATCTGTAGCCATTATTTTACCTCCTTCAGTGCCATCTCAAGAGCCTTCATGTTACCGTCGATAACCTCTGGCTTGCTGGCGAATTTATGTTTGAAAGAAGCCTGCATCTCTCTTAAAAATGTCTCTTCGTCCATGATATTTGCAACTTTTACGATTGCTGCAAGAAGCGGTGTATTCGGGAAATATTTTCCCATAGCTTCCATAGATACTTTGTGTGCATCAATCGTGTAAAGTTTTCCTTCGTATCCTTTCAGATGTGGAATAATCTCTTCTTTCGGGCGGGCTGTATTCACAAGGATCGCCCCCTCTTTTTTCAGTCCTGCTGTTACATCTACAGTCTCAAGAAGTGACTCGTCTACAACAACTACGAACTCTGGATCATAAATGTTAGAATGTACACGGATCACCTCATCGCTGATTCTGTTGTACGCTGTGATCGGCGCACCCATACGCTCCGGACCATACTCCGGAAATCCCTGTACGTATTTTCCTGTCTTAAATGCAACATCAGCTAACAGTAATGCTGCTGTTTTGGCACCCTGACCGCCACGGCCATGCCATCTGATCTCTGTGTGATTACTCATGCATCTTCTCCTTTCTCTTGTTGTGTATAAGTATGATGCCTACAGATTACTCCACGCTTTAACTCTTCTACATCTATGCTTCTATTCGTGCAAAGCTTGTGTCACTGGCATCATATATACAAAAAGTCCGCCCCTGAAATAGGGACGGACATATTATCAGTTCCGCAACCACCCTGTTCTTCTAAAACAAGTGATATTCACTACGTACAATCATACGTGATTTCTATAACGGGAAATCCCCGTGAAAACTTACCTGATGTGATTCTTTCAGCTTTCCTTCTCAGAGATGATTTTCAAAATAAGCCTCCCACTGTCTTTCAGCACCGACAGCTCTCTGTAGGGAAATCTCTTATCTCTACTCTTTCTCTTCACAGAATTTAAATTATAGAGCGCAATCTGTTTTTGCGTTACATAAATATTACTCTATATTCAGAGAAAGGTCAATAGGTTTTTGAAAAATTATAACCACTACATTTTTGTTACACATCTGTAACTTCTTTATTCGTCCTCCAAGTGGCATGCCACGTAGTGGTCTTCCCCAATCAGGCGAAGTGCTGGTTCTTCCTCTCGGCATCTTTCTGTTGCGTATTTGCAGCGATTCTGGAAACGGCATCCCTTTGGTGGGTCTACCGGACTTGGGATTTCTCCACCCATTTTAATTCGCTCTTTCTTCGCCTCTACGTGTGGATCTGGAATCGGAATCGCAGACAGAAGTGCCTGTGTATATGGATGTGCCGGCTGCTCATACAAGCGGTCAGCGGCTGTAATCTCCACTACTTTTCCAAGGTACATGACCATAACACGGTCGGAAATGTATTTTACCATAGAAAGGTCATGGGCGATAAACATATAAGTCAGACCCTTTTCTTCCTGCAATTTATCGAGCAGATTTACAATCTGAGCCTGAATAGACACGTCAAGAGCAGAAATCGGCTCATCACACACGATAAATTCTGGTTCTACTGCCAGTGCTCTGGCAATTCCAATACGCTGCCGTTGTCCACCTGAAAACTCGTGGATATAACGCTCTCCATACTGTGCATTCAGACCGACTGTTACGAGAAGTTCATTAACCCTCTCTTTAATCTCTTTCTCGCTCTTTGCCAGTCCATGTGCTCGGATTCCTTCTGCGATGATGTCCTGAACTTTCATCTTCGGGTCCAGGGACGCATACGGATCCTGGAAAATAATCTGCGCGTGCTTCGTGAACTGCTTGCGCTCCTCACCTTTCAGTTTGTGTACATCTTTTCCTCGGTAGAGAACTTCTCCATCTGTTCTGTCATACAGACCAAGAACTGTTCTTCCACATGTTGTCTTTCCGCAGCCGGATTCTCCTACGACGCCAAGTGTCTCACCCGGACGAATGTAGAACGAGACATCGTCAACGGCTTTTAAAGTTCCTTTTCCGACTTTGAAATATTTTTTCAGTCCTTTTACTTCTAACAAATATTCGTTCTTCTCCACTATCGTCCCTCCTTCTGAAGCCAGCAGCATACTTCGTGACATTCACTCAGCTTACTTTCTTCCGGAAATGCTGTTTCACAGATGTCCATTCTTTCTTTACATCTCTGTGCGAATGGACACCCCTTCGGCGGATTAATCATGTTCGGCGGTGCGCCTTCGATTGTCTCCAGTTTCTCGCCTTCCATATCCAGACGCGGAACTGCACGCAGCAGTGCCTTTGTATAAGGATGGGTCGGACGATAGAAAATATCTTCTGCCGTGCCACGCTCCACGATTTTTCCTGCATACATAACAATAATATCTGTAGCAAAATTTGCAACAATTCCAAGATCATGTGTAATCAGGATAATACTCATCGGGTGCTCTTTCTGAATCTCTTTCATCATATCCAGAATGTCCGCCTGAACTGTTACATCAAGTGCAGTTGTCGGCTCATCGGCAATAAGAAGATCCGGATTCAGTGTCATTGCAATAGCAATCATAACACGCTGGCGCATTCCACCGGAAAACTCATGCGGATACTGCTTCATACGCAGCTCTGGATTCGGGATTCCTACTCTCTCCAGCATCTGAACTGCTTCTGCCCACGCTTCCTGTTTGCTCACTTTCTTATGAACTCGGATTTTTTCCATAATCTGTTTTCCAACAGTCATAGTCGGATTCAACGCTGTCAGCGCATCCTGGAAGCAAATGGAACATTTCGGTCCCCGGTAAGCTTCCCACTGTTTCCTATTATATCCCTGAATATTTTCCCCCTGGAAAATTATCTGACTGTCTTTGCTTACATATCCAGGCTTTTTAATCAATCCCATAATCGACTTTGATGTAACAGATTTTCCACAGCCGGACTCTCCTACGATAGCTGTCACACTACCTTTTTCTATATCAAATGATACATCCCGTACAGCCTGTACTTCCCCTTTTAATGTCCGGAATGATACAGATAAATTTTTCACTTCTAGTACTTTACTCATTTTCTGCTCTCCTTCCTGACTATTTCACTAATTTCGGATCTAACATCTGCTGTAACATATCTCCTAATACATTAAAGCATAAAACTGTTACAAGAATCATCACTCCAGGTGCCACTGCCATAATTGGGTTATGTAAAATAAATTTCTGAGCTGTCTGCAACATACTTCCCCAGGAAGCCATCGGAAGCTGAACTCCGTAACCTAAGAAACTAAGTGTAGACTCATCCAGAATCGCATTTGCGATACTAAGGCTTGCTGACACGATGATCTGCGGCATCAGATTCGGAATGATATGCTTACGAATAATAGTTCCCCGGCTTACACCCAGAGCTTTTGCAGCAATCACAAAATCTCGCTCTTTGAGTGTCAGGGTCTGTGCACGCACAACTCTGGCTACCTTGGTCCATGAGAAAAAGGCCAGCATTCCTACCAATGTTACAAGGTTACGTGGCATAAATGCATATACAACAATAATAAACAACAAGCTTGGAACAGACATAAATACATCAACGATACGCATCATAAATGCATCAACTGCACCACCCATGTATCCACTGATGGTTCCAAACAGTGTACCTACTATAACTGCCACGCACATTGCTGCAAATCCAACAAGCAATGAGATACGTCCCCCATATAAAGTTCTTGTAAATGTATCTCGTCCGATATCATCAGTTCCAAGAATATGTGTACTGCTGATTCCCTGCATTTTTTCTGCTACGTTAGATGCATCTGGATCATACGGAGAAAGAGGAGCCATTAAAGAGGCAATTACTATAATCAAAATCAGAACTGTACAGACAACAGCCATTTTGTTTGAAAGAAACATTTTCTTCATTGCTTTTCTATCCATTACTCTTCTCCTTTCCCTGTTTAATTCTCGGATCCGCAAATCCATATAAAATGTCTGCCAGGAAGTTACCAATTAAAAGTACGACACAGGCAAGCATCGTGATTCCCATAATCATCGTATAGTCACGGCTGTTGATTGCACTCATACAAAGAGTTCCAAGTCCCGGCCACCCAAAGACAGACTCTACAACGAATGAACCTGTAATCAGTGTTCCAAAGTTCATTCCAACCATTGTAATAATCGGGAGCAGACAGTTCTTCAATACATGTCCTTTCATGACTTGGAACTGCGGCACCCCCTTTGAAACTGCTGTCATAACATAATCTTCTTCCATCTGCTCAATGGTATTTGCACGGATATATCGTACAAATACTGCTGTATTATTTACACTCAATACAAGTGTCGGAAGGATTGCATGCTTAATCAAATCTCCAGTAGATGTATTTCCAATTGCGTGCATACCTGAACTTGGAAGCCAGCCCAGATTCAGGGAAAATAAAATGATCATCATAATTCCGAACCAAAAAGCTGGCAGGGAAATTCCAAGGTACGAAATTCCACTGACGATATTATCAATCCATTTATTCTTATAATATCCTGCTAAAAGTCCAAGTGGTATAGATAACAGGATTGACAGTACCAACGCTGCTCCCATAAGTCCGATTGTATTCGGAAGTTTATCCATAATCTGTTTCTTAACCGGCTGGTGGTTACTGACAGACAGTCCCCAGTCACCTTGTAACATTTTTCCTGCCCAGCTCACATAACGCTCTGCTACATTTCCATTCAGCCCCAAAGATTCACGCATGGCATCTAACTGTTCATCCGACATCTTATATGATGAAACTGCCGGTGAAGTATACAGATACAGTGGATCTCCAGGAGAGAAATAAATAATAGAAAACGCAAACATGGATACTGCAACAAATACAACGAGCATCTGTGCAAGCCTCTTTGCAATAAATTTTTTCATTCTGATTTTTCTCCTATATTCAGAAATAGATTCTGCATAAAACAGAATCTATTTCGGCTTTTCGTTATCTTGTTACATTTATCTTATTTGAAAGACAGTTTTGTATAATCCTCAAATACTGGTGTTGTTGAATATGTCTCTGCTCCCTCAAGGTTGTCGCTTGTAGCAAAGCAGTAGTTAGGGTAAGCGATTGGGTATGTCAGATAAGACTCCATTGCTTTCTCCTGTAACTCTTTGTAGATCTCCGTTCTCTTCTCTACATCTGTAGTTTTTCTACCCTGCTCGAAGAGGTCAAGAATCTCCTGTGGAGTATCGATGTTATTGCCCCATGTTCCATCGAACATACCAGCTACGACCTCACCTGGGTCACCGATTGCTGCATACTCATTCAGGTATAACTCATAATCATCCTTATCTGTGAATACTACATCGAAGAATCCGTTTGCATCAATTCCCTGAATGTCAACATTTACATCGATTGCTTTTAACTGCTCCTGAATCAGAAGTGCTGTTGCCTCCATGTAACTTCTGTCTGTATTATAGTGAAGAGTAATTGTCTTTCCTGCAAGTCCTGAACTCTGAGCTAACTTCTTAGCCTCGTCAAGATTCTGCTCATACCCTTTTACGTCCTTATTGTAGAACAGGTTTCTGTTACTGAAAACAGAGTTTGCTGTTGTTCCCATAGAATCTCCGTAAGCACCCTTAACGATTTCTTCCTGGTTCAGTGCCATAAATACAGCTTTTACTGCATCACGGTTCTCCCATGTAGGGCAGTATTTGTTCCAAGCGAGGTATTTTACACGTCCCTCTGCTAATTTATGAAGAGTAACTCCGTCTGTCTCTTCCATCTCTGTTGCTACATCATCAGAAGATACTGCAAAGAAATTGATCTCGCCATTCTTAAATGCAACTTCCTGTGAACTTGCATCTGGAATAACTTTGAATGTAATCTGGTCAATCTGCGGCTCATCACCATAATAGTCCTCAAACTTCTCAAATGTCAGAGACTCACCGTCTTTGAACTCTACAAGTTTGTACGGACCAGATCCGATATCTGTAAGGTTAGCATCTGCAGACTTGATGTCTGTATTTCCGTCAAATGCATGCTCTGGAATCAGAATTAATTTTCCAAGAAGCTCATAGTAAGAAGCAGAAACTTCTGGAAGTGTGAATTTAACTGTCAGGTCATCAACCTTCTCAGCCTTAACTTCTTTGTCACCTACAAATACAACATTGGTATAACCGGCACCGTTGTCTGTGTTCAGGTTACAGTTAAATGTAAAGATTACGTCATCTGCTGTAATCTGCTCACCATCATGCCATTTCAGATTATCTTTTAATTTTAATGTATACTCAAGACCATCCTCAGAAACCTCACAGCTATCAGCCAGGTACCATCTTGTCTCGTCCTGGTCAACATAGTAGAGTTTATCCTGGTATGGAGCAAGCTGGAAAGCTCCCTCTGCCATTGTCTCTAAGTCACCGTTTAAGCTTGTTACTGTTGCAGATACCGGCATTACCAGTGAACTGCTATCACTGCTGGAAGCAGAATCTGTAGATTTGCTGTCGGAACTTTTTCCACAACCAACTGCTACAGTTGCTACCATTGCTACACATAAAAGTGCGCTGATGATTTTCTTTTTCATTCGTTTCCTCCTTAGGTTTACTTTTGTTTCTTTGCATTATTCATTACATGTTGACACTGTATTTTTCCTGTCACATATTGTCAACAATTCATAAGTACGAGCATTATTATATCAAGCTAACATTTCATTTGTCCAATCAAGATTTTAAATAAAAGAGACAGCAAATATTAAACTATTCTATATATGTTCTTTAAATAGAGTGTACTCTAGTTTTCCTCCCATTTTACGGGCTTTCCTGGGATTTAAAACTAATGCATTTTCCCTTTAAATATGCTACGATATATAATATAAATCACACACAAGGAGAGCTCTATGAAAGCTTATGAACGCTTATTAAAATATGTCGCAATCAACACTCCATGCGATGAAACCAGTAACACAACACCTTCTTCGAAATGTCAATTTGACCTGGCTAATCTTCTGAAAGATGAAATGCAACTCCTCGGTGTTTCTGACATTCACCTCACCGAACATTGTTTTCTCTATGGAAAACTTCCAGCCACGAAAGGATATGAAAATGCTCCTGCACTTGGTTTTATTGCTCATATAGATACTGTATCTGATTATTGCGAACATGCAATTCAGCCAGTCATAACTGAAAATTATAATGGCAAAGATCTGCCCCTTGGAAGCAGTGGTCTTATTCTTAGTCCTGATATGTTTGAACATCTCAAAGCTCTAACCGGCCACACACTGATCACGACCGACGGCACAACCATTCTGGGAGCTGACGATAAAGCCGGAATTGCTGAGATTATAACACTGGTTGAACACTTGCAGTCCCAGCAGATACCTCATGGCCCGATTTGTATTGCTTTTACGCCTGATGAAGAGATTGGAACCGGTATCTCCCTTTTTGATATAGATTTGTTCGATGCCGATTTTGCATATACACTTGACGGCTCTACGGAGGGGAACTTACAATATGAAAACTTTAATGCTGCCAGCGCCTCTTTTGACATTCATGGCGTGAGCGTCCACCCTGGTTCTGCTAAAGATACTATGATCAATGCCTGTCTGCTCGCTATGGAAATTAATAACCAACTTCCCAAACACGAAACACCACGTGATACTGCAGGTTATGAAGGCTTCTATCATTTAGTTCATATAGCTGGAGACTGTGGTTCTGCTCATATGGATTATATTATTCGGGATCATGACAACACTGAGTTTCAAAATCGCAAAAATCACCTTCTTTCCATTGCTGAACAATTAAATGCAAAATGGTGCGCAGGAACCGTAGAACTTTGTATAACCGACCAGTATTATAATATGAAAGATATCATTGAACAAAATATCCACTTAATTGAAAATGCAAAATCTGCGTGTGAAAGAGTTGGACTAATTCCTAATATTTCTCCAATCCGTGGAGGGACTGATGGTTGTCATCTTAGTTTTCGCGGACTTCCATGCCCTGATATCGGAACTGGGGCACACGCTTATCACGGTCCTTATGAACACATTTCTGTCCAAAGCATGGATAAAGTTGTAGACATGGTCATAGAACTGGTAAAAATCTATTCTACATTTTCAAAATAATCTGCCTAAAAGATAATTACAACTAAATACTTTCAGCAACACCATATCAAAAAAAGCGCCGCTCATACAAAATATAAGTGACGCTTTTTCTGATTTATTATGCTAATTTAAAAGGCTTATACTAGTCATTATTATATCTATGACAGGCTACTTTATGTCCCGGTTTCACTTCTCTAAGTTCCGGTCTTTCTTCCTTACAACGATCTGTTGCATATGGACATCTTGTATAGAACGCACAACCTTTAAAATCTTCTGTTCGAACCGGCTGTTCTCCACTTAATCCTTTTAATTCCGTACGTTTGATATACGGATCAGGAACCGCCTCAAACAATGCTTCCGTATATGGATGCAATGGATGCTCAAAAAGTTCTTCTGTCTCTGTCTCTTCCATCAGAGTTCCAAGATACATAACTCCGATTCTGTCTGAAATAAAACGTACTACACCGATATCATGAGAAATAAACAAAAGACTCAGTCCCAATTCTTTTTGAAGTTCCACAAGCATGTTCAAAATCTGAGCCTGAATAGATACATCCAGCGCAGATACCGGCTCATCGCAGACAATCAGCTTCGGCTGGATAATCAAAGCTCCGGCAATTCCAAGTCTCTGAACCTGTCCGCCTGATAATTCATGTGGGAACCTGAAATAATGCTCTTCGGAAAGTCCTACCTTTTTCAGGATTTCAACTACGGCTTCTCTTCTCTTCTCATTATCTGTCATTCCGTGGATTTTTAAAGTCTCACTTAAACCATCTCCGATTCTCTGTCTCGGATTAAGCGCTGATAAAGTGTCTTGAAATACCATCTGAATGTCTTTACGCAGTGGGCGAAATTCTTTATCACTTAATTTACATAAGTCCTTTCCATCGTATAAAATCTCTCCACTATCTGCATGATTCAGACCAACAATTGTTCTTCCTGTCGTAGATTTTCCGCATCCAGATTCTCCTACCAGTCCGTAAGTTTCTCCTTTTTCAATAAAGAAAGACATATCATCGACCGCACACATATGTTTCTTCTTTGCAAATAATTTTCCAGAATTATCATACACCGGATATGATTTTTTTAAATGTTTTACTTCAAGCAAATGTTCACTCATCTTTACACCTCCTGCTTTCCGGATTCGGCATATTTCCAACATTTCACTACATGCCCCGGAGCAACTTCACAGGCTGGCGGCTCATGTTCCATGCAGTGCTGATCTGCCATCTTACATCTGGTACAGAAATGACACCCTACCGGTACTTTAGATAACGGAGGCACTGATCCTTCAATCACTGGCAGCGGTTCTCCTTTTTTCACTCCAAGGTGCGGAATACATGACAGTAGTCCTTGTGTATATGGATGCAGCGGATTTTGGAACAATTCTTCTGTAGATGCTTCTTCAACTACCTGGCCAAGATACATAACTTTTACATTATGGCATAAATTCGCAACTGCTCCCATGTCATGGGTAATAAACAATACAGACATTCCAAGCTTTTCGTTCAATTCACGGATCAGCTGCAGAATCTGTTCCTGAATGGTTACATCAAGTGCTGTTGTTGGCTCATCCGCAATCAAAAGCTTTGGCTCGCAGGATAATGCCATTGCAATCATAACACGTTGCTGCATACCACCAGAAAGTTCATATGGATACTGTTTAAAACAGTTTTCCGGATTGGGGATTCCTGTCAACTTTAACATCTCAATTGCTTTTTCTTTTGCCTGTTCTTTATTTAACCCTTTATGCAAAGTCAGTACTTCACTCAACTGACTGCCTACAGTATGAACCGGACTCAATGAAGTCAATGGATCCTGAAAAATAACCGAAATACGGTCTCCTCTGATATCACGGATTTTATTTAAAGGCTGCTTTAACAAATCTTCACCTTCGAATAAAATTTCACCTTCATATCGGACATTTGTATCATGATCACGAAGTCTTAGAATCGTCTGGGACATAACACTTTTTCCGGAACCAGATTCACCAACTACTCCTGTAATCTCCCCTTTTTCAATCTTCAAATTCACGCCATCTACTGCCGGAAGCCACTTTTTATGTACCGGGAACAGAACGTGTAAATCTTTAATCTCTAATATTGTATCATTCATTATTTTTTCACGCCTCCTTTTGTTCTCGGATCCATAAAGTCACGAAGTCCATCTCCAAAAAGATTTAGACTCAGTACACATATAATAACTGCTGCTCCTGGTACAATCATTGTCCAAGGTGCCTTTGAAAGTACTGCTTTACTTGCTTCCAGCATATTTCCCCAACTGGCTGCCGGTGCCGGAACACCCGCTCCAAGGAAGCTAAGAGATGCTTCTGAAATAATTGCCTGTGAAAAAATGTAAGAAGCCTGAACTGTCAGCGGTGAAATAACGCCCGGAAGAATCAGTTTCCATAAGATTCTGAAATTTCCGCTTCCCTGTACTTTTGCAGCTTCTACATAAGTCTGCTCACGAATAACCATAGCGCTGGCACGTACTGTACGTGCTACGTTTGGAGTATATACAATTGTAAGTGCTACAACTACATTCCAGCTTGATGTTCCAAGTGCCGCAATCAATGCAATCGCAAGTAAGATTCCCGGAATTGCAATCAATCCATCACAGATTCTCATAAGGATCTGATCAAGCACTTTGAAATAACTTGCATAAAGTCCGATAATTGTTCCCAAAACACAGGAAAAGATTGCAACACAACCGCCAACCCAAAGAGAAACTCTTGCTCCGTACATTACACGGATAAATAAGTCTCTTCCTAATTCATCTGTTCCAAAAATATGTGCAGCACTTGGTGCTTTCAGACGATCCATGACCACCATTGCATTTGGATCCTGCGTGTTGAGAATCGGAACTAATATTGCAGTAACCAGAATTAATAAAAATCCAATTGTTCCGATAATCAGTCCCGGACTTGCGAGTAATTTTTCTCTTGTGATCTGTCGTTGTTCTTTTATAATTGCCTCACTGGAGGCAGAAATTCCTTTTCTTGTTAATACCATTTTCCGCCCTCCCGTTATTTATTTCTGCCTGGCTGCAGTCTTGGATCTACAAATCCATATAAAATATCAACCACAAGATTTACCAGTACATACAATAATGTTACAAATAATACAACTCCCTGGATTACATATACATCTCTTCGATTAATAGAACCCATCGTCAACATTCCAAGCCCCGGAATATTAAACAATGTCTCCGTTACGATTGTTCCTGTAATCAGACTTCCAAATGACTGTCCGACTGCTGTAAGAATTGCAGGCGCCGCATTTTTAAGTGCATAGCGAAGAACTACTTTTCTTTCTTTTAATCCTTTTGCTCTTGCTGTGCGAATATAATTTTTATATAACACCTCAAGAAGTGATGATCTTGTCATTCGTGTAATATAAGCAGCTTGTACAATTCCAAGTGAGAGTGCAGGAACAAACAGATATTTCCAATGTTCCAACAGTCCATTTGCCAATGGTGCATACCCTGCTACCGGGAACCAGCGATGATACACACTAAAAAATAACATTAAAAACATACTTAAAAGGAATCCTGGAATTGCAATACCAAGTAATGACACAGATACTGCTGCTACATCAGTCGCGCTTCCTCTCTTATATGCTGCAAGAATCCCAAGTGGTACAGAAAGAACTAATGCAATTAACTGCGCAAGAATTGCAAGGCTGATTGTTGGGCCAAAATATTCAGCAATTGCTTCTGTTACAGACTCATGTAAAAAAAATGAATCCCCCCAGTTTCCCTGAAATACATTGACAATCCAGTCACCATACTGTACAAGAAATGGTCTGTCAAAACCAAGCTGCGCATTCAAAGCATTTATCTGATCTGCTGATGCTTCCAGTCCTAAAATTGCTGTTGCAGGTCCTCCCGGTATCATATATACAACCAGAAAAACCACAAACGACACAACAAAGAGTACAGGAATCAATGACAGAATACGTTTTCCAATATAAGATAACATATAATTTCCTCCTCCATGGTTTTTAAGTTCAATGAAAATATTACTTAAATTTGCAAAAGCGGCGGTTGCTTTCGCATTCCGCCGCTGTGTTTACTATTCAAGACTCACCTAGATGTAAGCAAACTCTTCCATCTATTACTCTGCAAAAGTGATATTCCAGTAAATTGGGAATCTCAGGTACTGATAATTCTCAACTTTGCTGTTCATAGCTGTAATATTTGTGAAATGTCCGATAACACTTGCTGCACCATATTCATAAATGAATGACTGAAGATCTTCCCATGCAGCTTTTGCTTCTTCGTTAGAAGATGCTGAACGGATTGCTTTGATTCCGTCTGTTACTTCCGGACGATCCAGTCCTGCCCATCCTTTATCCAGTACTGATAACTGAATTGGAAGCATATTGTAGCTGTTACTTGTAATATACATACTAAACTGTTTCGGATCTGCACGGTGCTCCATGAATGTGCTGAAGTCGTAACTTTCAACTTCTGCATTGAATCCTGCTGCTTTTAACTGCTCCTGAACAACTAATGTTGCGTTGTACATCTCATTGTATTCTGGTGTTGTAACTAATACGATTTTTTCGTTGTTGTAGCTTGACTCAGAAAGAAGCTTTTTCGCTTTCTCTACATCATTCTGATTGTAATATTCAGAGCCAGCCTCTGTTCCCCACTGAGCATCATCCGGATTACACCAACCTGCATTCAGCTTATAAAGATCAGCATCTCCATAACTTGCCATCAGAATATCATCACAGTTAAGTGCTGCAAGAGCTGCCTGACGTACTTTCTCATCAGCCATAACACCCTCTGTTGTATTCAGGAACAGGTTCAGTGTACCACCACTACGAACATCCATAGTCAGATTCTTGTCTGCTGCAAGATCTTTGTACTGATCTGCCGGGATATCCTCAGCAATGTCATACTGACCATTCTGTACACCTGCAATACGAGTAGCTGTATCTGTTACAATGTTAAATGTGATTGTGTCAGCCTGTGCATTTTTTGCTCCTGCAAGACCACTGGATTCTCCTTCAGCCGGCTGATAATCCTCATATTTTTCAAGTTTTACATACTGATCCTGCTTCCACTCTGCTACTTTGTACGGACCAGTTCCAATATATTCCTTTACACCCTCATCACTTGCTGAATCAACAACTGACTTTGGATAAATAGCTGCAAACTGAATCGGGCTTGCAAGAACCATGATGATATCAGAAGACGGCTCATTTACAGTAAGTTTCACTGTATAATCATCTACTTTTTCAAACACTGAACCGTCAATGAGTGTTTTAGCCTTTGGTGAAAGCTTCACCCAACGATTCATAGATGCTACTACATCATCTGCCTTCATCTCATCTCCGTTGTGGAATTTTACTCCCTGACGAAGTTTGATTGTGTACTCTTTTCCATCATCGCTCATCTCATAAGACTCTGCAAGTACTGGCTGTGGTTCATAATTCTCATCCATCTGGAACAGAGCTTCATAAATATGAATTCCAATTCCACCTGTAACATTAGCATTTACAGTGTGTGGATCAAGTGCAGGTGGATTTGCTGCAATTGCTGCATTAATCTCAAACTGCTTAGCTGTAGAATCTGCATTTCCAGATGTAGAACTGGATTTGCTGCCACCACAACCTGTTGCCATAGTTGCGATCATTGCGACACATAAAAGTGCGCTTACGATTTTCTTTTTCATAAAGTTCTCCTTTTCTTTTTCTCCAGTTGTATCACTGCTTTATTGAGCAATAATTATCAACGTTAACAAGTATACATTTAATGTTACCACAATTACTTTTCCATTGTCCAATCAAGAATTTAAATAAAAGGAACAGCAAATATTAAACTATTCTATATATGTTCTTTAATTGATGTGTATGTTCTGATTTTTCGCCCATTTTACAGGCTTTTCGAGGAATCTATTTTGCGTCCGGAATTTGCCTTCCGGTCACATCCATATGGTAATTTTCTTTATAAATCAGTTGCGATATCGGCACTACCTGATAACCTTTTTCTTTCAATCCGTCCAGCAATGCATCCAGAGCATCTGCCGTATATTTCGCTCCATTGTGGCACAAGATAATCGAACCATTTCCAAGTGCCTTATGATTCAGCACCGTATTTAAAATACTATCAACCCCGTAGTCTTTCCAATCCAAACTATCCACGTCCCACTGAATCGGATAATATCCATTTTCCCTGGCATTTAAAACAACGGCGTCATCATAATCTCCATATGGCGGGCGAAACAACTGCATCTTGACTCCTGTCAACTCCTTCACTTTTTCATGAACACTCATTAACTCTTGTGTCTTCTCCTCATCGGAGAGCTGAGACATATTCTTATGATTCTGACTGTGGTTTCCAAGGTCATGGCCTGCCTCATAGATTGCTTTCACATCGTCAGGATAACTTTCGACCCACCCGCCAGTCATGAAAAATGTGACATGTACATCATGTTCCTTTAAAATGTCCAGGATTCTCTGGGTATCATCATTCCCCCATGCCGCATCAAATGAGAGCGCAACCTTCTTTTCATCAGTCTGGACACAGTAAATCGGAAGTTCTTTCCCATTGACATTGCTTGAAACCTTGACAATTCCTGATATGTACCTACATGAACCTATCAATGCTATTGCAACCACACATGTAAAAATCCCACGAGTCAACCATTTCTTATTCCATTTCTTTTGAATACGCTTGCAATTAGTACTTATTTTCTCAAGTTTTATTAACTTTCTCATAAAAAACTCCGGAACATCTGCCTTTATAACAGTATATGTTCCGGAGTAAATCATATATTCTTCTATAAGAATCTTTATTTTTTGATAAATTATATCCTTTTTAATCTTCTATTTAACTTGAAGCTGAATTTCTTTTCCTACTTCCTTTTTTACCCCTCTATCCGTTCTTACAATGATGGTTTCATGGGTTTCTGTTTCAACACAATATTGTCGGTAAAATCCTAAAAACTCTTCCTGCTTTACAATTCCTTTTACAGTACCATTATCCACAAATTCGAGTTCTTCTGGTCTACAACATATATGGTTTCCTCGCATATCGGTAAACTGATTCGATATTCCCAAGAAATCTCTTGCGAAATCATTTTGTGGATGCAAATACACTTCTTCCGATCTTCCAATTTGGACAAGTTTACCCTGATCCATAATAGCAATCTTGTCACCAAGTACCATTGCTTCTTCTTGGTCATGGGTTACAAAAACCATTGTAATCTCATACTTTTTTTGAATTTCCCGAATTTCTTCACGCATCTTGACTCGAAGTTTCGCATCCAAATTACTAAGTGGCTCGTCTAAAAGAAGTACCTTCGGCTTTGTAATTAACGATCTGACTAATGCAACTCTTTGCTGTTGTCCACCAGATATTTCTCCAATTGAAAATCCTGCATATTCTTCCATATCCACGATTTTCAAATATTCCATCCCCATTTCTCTGGCTTTCTTTTTTTTAATTCCCTGAAATTTTAATCCATATATTACATTTTCCAAAACCGTCATATGCGGAAATAATGCATATGACTGGAAAACAGTTGATACTGGGCGCTTTTCTGGATCTAGTTCAGTAATATCATGTCCATCAATCAAAATCTGCCCCTTATCCGCCTTTAAGAAACCACTAATCATTTTAAGCGTTGTCGTCTTTCCACAACCTGATGCTCCTAACAAACATAACAGCTCTCCCTTAGGAAGCGAAAGTGATAAATCTTTTACTACTTCTTTTTCACCAAAACTTTTACTTACATTTTTCAGTTCTAAATACACGTTTTCTTCTTCCTTTCCAAGCAACAAGTATTGAAAATATCACATTTACAGTAATTGTAATAGCAATAATAAATGTTGCAATCATTGATGCTTCGCCATATCGCCCTGTATTAATACAGTCAAATAATGTAAATACAGCAATCTTTTGTCCTGGTGTCACCAGAAAGATTACAGCACCTGCCGTAACCATTGCACTTGTAAAATTATTAATAAATCCTGTTGCAAAAGCTTGTTTCATATTAGGAAGAATTACATCTTTCATCACCAAAAATTTGTTTGCCCCAAGATCTCTTGCTGCAGCATCAAGTTCTATGCTGATTTGTTGCAGTGAAGAAAACGAAGCCTTTGTTGTAATGGACATCTGCTTATAAATCATATTTAACACAACAATAGCTGCTGTTCCGGTAAACTTTAACGGACTATGATTGAATGCAAGAATATAACCAATTCCAAAGCAACTTCCCGGAAGCATATATGGTAATGTAATAATAAAATCTAGCACTCCTCCTAATTTTATTTTTCTTCTTTCAATATAGTAAGAAAGCAACATTCCAATCACACTTCCTACTATTGCAACAATCAACGCATATTCCACACTTCGTACAAAAGTGTCCATATCTCGTTCAAGCAATGCTTTTAAATACATGGTTGTAAATGTAATTTTGCCTCGCAGATTTCTACTGAAACTATTCAAGAAAATAGATCCATATTCCAGCGCCATCATAACAAAAAAGAAACCTGCTCCCAGCCATACAACAATTGCCGACATACCTCGTAGTCTGAAAGTATTTCCAGCCTCAATCGTCTTATTGCTATTTCCATCAATAACTTTTTCATTTTTCTTCATCAAATAACGGTATAATACAAATACAATAATTGTAGGAACAAGAAGCAATACATTAAGCGCAGCACTTTTGTCCAATCTAGAATAGCCAATGACCTGCATATATATTTCTGTTGAAACTGTTTCAAAGCGGCCTCCAATTACTACTGGAGTTCCAAAATCAGCAATTGAGCGGATAAAGGAAAGCAAATAACAACTTAAAAGTATTGGGCGCAACAACGGTACTACTATTCTCCATAAAGTGTAGCCAAATGATGCTCCTAAATCAAAAGATGCCCTGACCAATGACATGTCCATTTTCTTCAGCATTCCAAGAATCATAAGTGCATTTAATGAAGCAAAAAATAGAGTCTGCATAACAACAACCCCAAGCCAGCCATATGGATTCAATGACAAGCCTAAAATTCCTTTTGTAATCAATCCATTTCTTCCAAATAATTGAATGTATGCCAGCGATGCAATAAATGGCGGAGAGACCATACTAATCAATAAAATTGTCTCCAGGACTTTTCCCATTTTCTTTCCAGCTGCCCACACACAAATTGCTACAAGAAGTCCTGCAATCGTAGAAAAAAATGCTGATAAATTTCCGACAAATACACTATTTTTTACTAACACCAGATTATCACTGAAAATACTTTTATAAACTTCCGTTGAAAATCCTTCTGTTCCTGCGAAGCTCTGCTTCACCATACAAAGAAGCGGATAAAGAATAAATATCAATACTCCGGCTACCAGTATTGCCAATATAAAATAATCTAATATATTATAAAAATGGGCATCATATAATGATGCCCGTTTTTTTATAGGTTTTCTATTGTTCACCTTTATCTCCCATCAAAGTACTCCACTTGTCAAGAATTTCTGTTCTTTCTGATCCAAATAATGACAGATCCTCTTTCATAAGCTGGCTCTCGTCAAAATTCAGTTCCAGTCCCTTCAAGCTTGGTTTTACAAGAAGGCATGTATTATTCTTGTCAATACCAGCCATCATTTTCATGTTCTCATCATCAGAGAAGAACCACTCGATAAATGCTTTTGCTGCCTCTGTGTTCTCTGCATTTGCAAATGCTGCAACACCTTCTGGGACATATGGCATTCCATCTTCAGGATAGATAACATCAACATCTGCCTGTTCTTTTAACTCATCAAGTGTACCATTGATATATGTGATACCAATACCAACTTCTCCTGCTGCCGTCTTAGTACTTGGATCTGAACCACGTTTTGAATAATAATCTACATTCTTATTAAGTGCTTCAAAATACTTCCAACCTTCGTCCTGTCCTTTTGTCTGAAGAAGTGCATTTACTACTGCATAGTTTGTTCCTGAGATAGCCGGATTAGACATCAGTACCTCTCCCTGATACTCTTCCTTTGTGAGATCATCCCATGTCTTCGGAGCTTCCAGTCCTTTTTCTTTTAAAATATCATTGTTTACAATGAATCCTACTACAGTAACACCTTTAGAGAACCAGTAATTATCACTATCCTTAAAGTCTGGTGAAAGTTCATCTGCCGCATCAAAATCTACTTTTTCAAGAAGATTATTATCTTTTGCGTCCATAAATGCGTCAATTCCGCCACCAAACCAAAGGTCTGCTGCTGGCGTTCCACCTTCTGCTTTCAATTTTGATAATACCTCTCCGGAAGACATAGAAATAAATTCTACTTTAGGTCCAACTTCTTCAGTAAACTTATCAAATAATGGCTGATAAGCATCTCCAGTTGTAACAACTTTCAAAGTACCATCAAGCTTTTTGGTACTTTTTTCTTCTGTCTTAGTTTCTTTTTTTGTAGACTCTTCTTTTTTGTCTGAACTGCTGCAGGCAACCATACCAAATGTCATGGCTACTACAAGAAGAAGAGCTGCAAATTTCTTCATTCTTTTCATAATACTTTTTCCTCTTTCTTTTTTGTTGTATTTTTAAATATTTTAGCACTCATAATCAGCTTTTTCAAATCGCTTTTCTCTATAACTGTCATATGCATATAGATATTTTTAATATATAATTACTATTTTCAACCTACGAAAAAACTCCGGAACATCTGCCTTTATAACAGTATATGTTCTGAGTAAATCATATATTCTACACTTATCTCTGAATATTTGATAAATTAATTGTGAACTTGCCTTGATATATTCCTGCAGGTATATCTTCTGAAAATGTGTACTCCTGCATGGTATCTTCTTCAAAATTATATACAGTAATTCTATTTTTCAATGAATCTACAATCCAATATTCCCTAACCCCTGCGGTACGGTACTTAAACAACTTTATCATGTAATCCATTCTCTGACTGCTTGGCGATACAATTTCAATCACCCAGTCCGGCGCCCCATTGCACCCTTTATCGTCCAACTTATCCGGATTGCAAATCACAGATATATCCGGCTCTACATAATTCTTGTCATCTTCATTCAGGAAAACAGCAAAGGGCGCTAAATATACACCGCAAGAGCCCTTATTACTATCAATATAATTATATATTGCTGTACTTAATGCTATTAATATTCTTTGATGAGCTGCTGACGGCAGTGCCATGTCATATATTTTTCCCTCAATCAGTTCTGCACGTTCTCCGGCTGGTAATGCATATATATCTTTTATTGTGTAAATGTCCTCTTTCAATAACGGCATATTGTATTGCTCCTTTCCTGTAAATCCTTATGTCACATTATAACATGTTATGTTTTAATTATCTATACTTTTAGTATAGATAAATATTAAATTATTATTACACATGCAATTAAAAATGCCCCTGGCAATCAATTCACCAAGAGGCATTTATCTGTCATATATTTTTCAATATCATTATTTATTTCTCAGCATTTTTGTATACTTCCATAGCTGCTGCCACACCTTCGCCTGTAGCAATCTTAACATGATTCTGAAGCATAACTGCTTCAAGAGCACCAAGAAGTATCAGGATATTTCTCTTCTGGCTTGAATATCCCATGTTACCAATTCTTAAAATCTTGCCGTCCAGTGGTCCGAATGATGTTGCAATTTCGATTCCGAACTCGTTGAGAAGTGTTCCACGGATTACCTTTCCGTCTACTCCTTCCGGAATATTGATTGCTGTTACAACCGGCATCTTGTGCTCGATATCTCCGAAAATGCTAAGACCCATTGCGTTCAGACCAGCACACAGAGCCTTGTCATTGAGGCTGTGTCTTGCCCATCTTGCTTCCAGAGTCTCGTCCACGATACAGCGGAGTGCTTCATGTACTGCATACTGCATACTTGTAGCCTCTGTATGATGGTTCAGACGTCTTGGGCTCCAGTAATCCTCAAGCTGTGCAAGATCCAGATAGTTGCTTGGGATTCCTGCAAGTGAACCGTTTACATCATCTGCTGTACGGATTCCTTTCTCTACTTTCTTTCTCTTCTTAACAATCTCTTCAATCTGCTCATTGTATGTGATCAGTGCAGAACCTGAAGGTGCTGAAATACATTTCTGTGTACCGGAGATACATGCGGATAACTTCCAGTCGTCAACGTGTACTTCTGCTCCACCAAGTGTTGCAACTGCATCTACAATCAGAAGTGCACCATATTTCTCACAGATTTCACCAATCTCTTTCAACGGCTGCATCATAGATGTAGAAGTCTCACCGTGGATAAATGCAACGGCTTTGTAGCTGTCTTTCTTTAATGCCTCTTCAATCTCTTCCGGCTCGAATACGGTTCCCCATTCTCTCTCAAGAAGTGTGATATCTGCTCCACATCTCTCCAGAATCTCTGCAAGCAGATATCCAAAACGTCCGAATGCAGGAATCAAGACTTTGTCTCCCGGACAGATTGCTCCTGTCAGAACTGTCTCAAGACCTCCTCTTGATGTGGTATCTACAAGATATGTCATTTTATTTTGTGTCTGGAACACATAGCGTTCCATCTCCATTGTCTCATTCATAAGTGCTGTAAATTCCGGATCGAACTGTCCGAGAATGTGTGCGCCCATTGCGCGAAGTACGCGAGGATCTGCTTCAACTGGTCCCGGTGTCATAAGTGTACGTGGTGATGGATTAATCTCTTTAAATTTCATGTCTGTCATCCTCTCTTTTCATGTGTTGTTTCTGTTATTTTTTCCTGTTTTTTTCTTAGAAATCCATTGGAAAGATGCTTTTATACATTCTTCCGGAAGCATCTGATATTGGAAATTTTATTCCTGATATCGAAAAAAGAGGTGCAAAAAACCAATAAGCTTGTTCCCCCATTGGATTTTTCAACCTCTTTTTAATGACATTATTATACCCACAAAATCCCTATATTTCAAGAGAAAATGCGATTTTGATAGTTAAAATCCAAAACCGCATTTTAAAATTTAAAGTTACTTTATATCCAATTCCACCGGGCAATGATCTGATCCCATAATATCTGTCAGTATCTTCGCGTCTTCCAGTCTGTCTTTCAGGCTCTCGGATACACAGAAATAGTCAATTCTCCAACCTGCATTCTTGGCTCTTGCACTAAATCTGTAAGACCACCAGGAGTAGATACCTGTCTGCTCCGGATAAAAATACCGGAATGTATCTACAAATCCGGCATTCAGAAGCTCTGTGAATTTCTGACGCTCTTCATCGGTAAATCCGGCATTTTTCCGATTCGTCTTTGGATTCTTCAGATCAATCTCTGTGTGCGCTACATTCAGATCACCGCAGAAAATAACCGGCTTTGTCTCTTCCAGCTTTTTCAAGTATGTAAGAAAATCTTCCTCCCATTTCATACGATAATCCAGTCTTGCAAGCTCGCTCTGGGAGTTTGGTGTATACACGGTAATAAAGTAATAATCTTCAAACTCCAATGTGATCACACGCCCTTCCTGGTCGTGCTCCTCGATTCCAAGTCCGTAGCTTACGCTGATTGGTTCCTGCTTGGTAAATATTGCTGTCCCCGAATAACCTTTTTTCTTCGCATAATTCCAGTACTGATGATATCCCGGTGTGTCCAGTTCAAGCTGTCCTTCCTGCATCTTCGTCTCCTGAATGCAGAAAATGTCTGCGTCCGTCTCCTGAAAAAAATCCATAAATCCTTTTCCGGCACATGCACGGATACCATTTACATTCCATGATATAAATTTCATTTTAGTCTCCTGTGTTCTTGTCTTCTATTTTTTTCTTCCATTTTCAAAATTGACAGTAACGGCATTAGTAATACACTTTTCTTAAAAACAGACCCCTTGCCGGTGCCAGAAATCCTGCCAGGCTTCTGTCTTCTGCTGCAATGACGACCGGAATCATAGAGGCTTCACGCTCTCCTGTTCCGACCTCCAGAAGTGTGCCTGTCATAATCCGGACCATATGATACATAAACCCGGTTCCATAATAAGTAATACGGAGCTTTTCTCCATTACTTACAATTTTAATGTTGGTAACCCTGCGGACTGGATCCTTATTCTCACTGTCATCCGTAAAGCTTGTAAAATTCTTCGGTCCGATCATATAATCTGCTGCCTCGCGCATTGCTTCGATATCCAGCTTATGTGGATAATGATAGCAATATCTTCTGGAAAATACATCTGGTTTTTCTCTGCAGTCAATATAATATTCGTACTTCTTGCCTTTTGCACTTTTTCTCGCATGGAACCCATTTTTCATCAGTTCCACTTTCATGATCCGGATATCTTCCGGTAAATATCTGTTAATGGAATCCTTCAATTCCTTTACATCGTAAAGCTTGGAGAGCTGTACGCTTGCAACCTGTCCACGTGCGTGAACCCCTGCGTCAGTTCTCCCGGAGCCATCTACACGGACTCTGTATCCGACCAGTTTTCCAATGCTCCACTCTAATATATGCTGAATTGTATTATCTGTCGTCGCCTGTCTCTGCCACCCCTGATAGCGGGTGCCATCATAAGAAATTGTTAATTTGTATGTTCTCATTTTTCTTCCTTATCTAATATCTTCTTTAGCTCGTCCATAAAAGTATTCACATCTTTAAATTCACGGTATACAGATGCAAATCTTACATATGCTACTTCATCCAGGTCTTTCAGTTCGTCCATGACAAGTTCGCCGACCACACTGCTCGGAATTTCCTTTTCTTCCAGACTGAATACCTTTGTCTCTATATTGTTCACCGCCTGCTGAATCTTCTCTGTCGGCACCGGACGCTTGTAGCATGCCCGGATAATTCCGTTTTCAATCTTCTGACGGCTGTACTGTTCTCTGTTGTTATCTTTTTTTATAATTATAAGAGGGATTGTCTCTATCTTTTCATAAGTTGTAAAACGCTTCCCACATATATCGCAGGCACGTCTTCTTCGAATGGAGCTTCCGTCCTCTGCAGGTCTGGAATCAATTACTTTTGTGTCAGGATTTCCACAATATGGACATTTCATATTCTTTCGCGCTCCTTTTCCTAATCTTTCCTTATTAGTATATCTTGTGGCGTACGAGAAGTCAAACCACTATTGCTCCCATTTCCCGGACTTTTTCTTAAATTTTTCTTATTTTTTCTCATGCATTTCTACCAGTATGACATCTGGTCCGATTTTGCAAATGCATTTGTAAGGAATGATATATTCGGAGCCGTCACAGAAGAAGTTACAGAACTTTGATGTCTTTGGAATAATGATTGCTTCGATCTGTCCACATTTTTCGTCAAAGGCAAAATCTACAATGTAGCCTAATTTTTTACCGTCACAGGCGTTGATGACTTCTTTTCCTTGAAAATCGTTCAGGCGCATATCCATCCTCCACATATATTTTTAATATAATATATGCAGTAAGAATGTCTAGGTCCTTCATGGATTTATGCATTGTTTTTTCTTCAAGAATCACTTAAAATCTTGCCAATTTTAACCCACTCATGTATGATTAAAGGTAGAATACTTTTAGCAGGAGGCTATACTATGAAGAAACGAGTTGTTGTCGCTCTGGGACACCGGGCACTTGGAACAACATTGCCGGAACAGTTAGAGGCAGTGAAAAAATCAGCGAAAGTAATTGCCGATCTTATCCAGAACGGATATCAGGTAGCTATTACACACAGTAATGCACCTCAGGTCGGAATGATACATACCGCATTGAATGAGTTTGCAAAGCAGCATGAAGATTATACAGCAGCACCTATGTGTATCTGTTCAGCCATGAGTCAGGGATATATCGGTTATGATCTCCAGAACAGCATTCGCGAAGAGCTTTTAGACCGCGGGATTTTCCGCACAGTCAGTACCGTTCTTACCAGTGTTGTTGTGGATCCTTATGATGAGGCATTCTATACACCAACCAAAGTTCTCGGCCGTTATCTGAATGCAGAAGAAGCTAATCTGGAGCGGAAAAAGGGAAATTATATCGTGGAAGAGCCGGGAAAGGGATTCCGTCGAATCGTATCTGCACCGAATCCAGTCAGCATTGTCGAGATTGATGCGATCAAAGCCCTGTTAGATGCAGATCAGGTTGTTATCGCATGTGGCGGTGGGGGAATTCCGGTACTTGAGCAGGACAATCATCTTAAAGGAGCCAGCGCTGTTATTGAAAAAGATCTGACTGCCGGTAAGATGGCAGAAGAGACAGATGCTGATATGTTGATCATTCTGACAAGTGTTGAGAAAGTTAAGATCCATATGGGACGTGCCGATGAAAAAGACCTTGGCGAAATTACAGTCGATCAGGCTAAAAAATATATGGAAGAAGGACATTTTGGAGTTTACAACATGCTCCCGAAATTCAATGCTTCCGTAAACTTTGTAGAAGGCAGAGAAGGCAGAAGTGCACTCATCACTTCTTACGATAAATTAAACGAGGCGCTGGAAGGAAAGACCGGAACAGTGATTCGTTAGATTTCATCTTGAATTTAAAAATGTTTTAAAAGAAAAGTATGGTTGATAACAAAAATCTCTCTCAATTGTTATCAGCCATACTTTTTGTCTATTCCTTTAATCCATATCCTGGGATTCCATCATTTCGAGACGTTCCACTGCCTCTGCAATGTTCATCTGTTCAATGACCTTTTTTTCTTCAATCCTCATAAGTTCCAGACGCTTTACACGCTTGTCCAGTTCATTTTCTGTCAGATAATGATACACACTTTTGGGAACAAACTGTTTCCACTCCTGATCTGTGGCGATAAGCTCTCGTATTTTTGATCCAGTAATTCCTTTCTCTTCTTCCGTTTTTCTCCAAAGAATATTCACATCCAGGTCAAGGCTTCGTAAAATCTTGTACTTTTCCTCATCCCAGGCATCAAACATTCCTACATAGTATACTGCTTCTTTTGGTGTATACTGTGTGATATACTCCGGCATGCTGATCGGGAATGGAATAAAATCATACTCTTTCGCAGGCACATTAAATTCTTCCATTGCACCACGGATCATTTCACACCGCTCAAAATAGGTCAATGGATTCCCTGCTTTCGTTCCTCTGTTCTCATCATGCACCGTATCCCGCGTGTGAGCTCCATCCGGATTCGTGATTCCAATATATAATTTGTCGCAGTGCATCTTTGCTGCAAGAATATACTCCATATGTTTCAGGTGAAGCACCTGAAATCTTCCATTTACAATTCCCGTTCTTGTCATTTGTATACCCGTTTCCTTTTTATTTCCCAATTAAATGTAATACTTCTTCTTTACTGATCAGTCCAAGCTGCTTTCCTGTCACTTCTCCGTTTTCAAATACAACAAGCATCGGAATGGACACAACCTTATACTGTCTTGCAAGATCCATGCACTGGTCTACGTCCACTTTGCAAATCTTTACGTCATCTACTTCTACTGCCACTTCTTCAATAACCGGTCCCAGCATCTGACATGGTCCGCACCAGCCGGCCCAGAAATCAACCAGTACCTTTCCTTCTGCTTTCAATACTTCTTGTTCAAATGTATCTCCTGTTACATGTACAACTGCCATATATGCTTACCTTCCTTTCATCTATTCATTATCTGCACAGATTCATTTTTTATAACTGCATCTTTGTGCAGCCTGTCTGTACTATATTTTCTCTGACTTCATCTTAACGGCCGACACTTACTCTGTCAAGGTATTTCCCGACCATTCGAAATTCATCTTCGTAAATACAGTTCGGCATCGTGCCGTCATGAACTTTCTGCCTGCACTCCTCGTAATCCATCCAGCGCACCGCTTCCACTTCTTCTTTCAGCTCGCGAATGGCTGACTCAAAAAAGCTCCATTGGCTTTCCATTCAACACTGCTGACACCAGTGTATCATGACCATCATAGACAAGCTTCAGTGAGAAGAATGGCTCTTCATCTGCAAGAAGCCGTAAAAATATCCGGTCGCCTTCCCAGATATTTAGTTTCAACACGTCCTCTTTTTTCACCCATTCCAGTTCACCTTCATCGCATGCTATGGATTTTCCTTCGAATTCATCAGCAGTAAACAGATGCATATACTCTGTCACACCATTTCCGGATACAAATGTCACAATCCCACGGAACCGATAAGAAGTCAACGTATATCCTGTCTCCTCTTTCACTTCACGAAGCACACACTCTTCCGGACTTTCATCTGCTTCAAAATGTCCGCCCACACCGATCCATTTATCCTTATTCACATCATTTTTCTTCACTGTACGGTGAAGCATTAGATATTGCCCATCTTTTTCTATATAACATAAAGTACTAAGTGATGTCATTATTGGTTTCCGTTACTGAAAACTTATAAAAAGTTATAAACTCCCATGTTTCATTCCTACTTCAACGAGTATGTTTTTGATGATATAAATATCTATCTACTCACAAGTTCTTGTACTCTCCATAGGCGT
>OASQ01000047.1_pt1 | contig 94185 bp, 82 predicted proteins | sample 1475771 | NCBI WGS metagenome assembly OASQ01 (sample SAMEA2579910, study PRJEB22360) | human gut metagenome | reverse complement strand
ATAGAACGTTTATCTCTTTTACGCAAGTTTTAGGAATGTGTTTCGCAATTACCTATTTATGTATTAATTGTCGTACCTGTGTTGATAATAGAAATCTTATCTATTATAATATAAAAAGGCGTCAAAGAAAAGACGACAATGAAAAGAGGAGGCTATAACGTCATGAAAATCGGAATTGGTAATGATCATGCTGCAGTAGACATGAAGAATCAGGTAGTAGAGTACCTGGAAGGAAAAGGATATGAAGTTGTGAACTTTGGAACAGATACATACGAGAGCTGTAATTATCCAGAGTACGGCGAGAAAGTTGGACGAGCTGTAGCAGCAGGAGATGTAGATCTTGGTATCCTGATCTGTGGTACAGGAGTTGGAATCTCTTTGGCAGCAAATAAAGTAAAAGGTGTTCGTGCGGTCGTTTGCTCAGAGCCATATTCTGCAAAACTTTCCAGACAGCATAACAATACCAATATTCTGGCATTCGGTGCCCGTGTAATCGGAATCGAACTTGCAAAGATGATCATCGATGAATGGTTAAGCGCAGAATTCGAAGGTGGAAGACACCAGACCAGAGTAGATATGATTACAGCAATTGAGAATAAATAAGCAAAAAATAATCAGTAAAAATAATCAGTAAAATAATCAGTAAACAAAACTGTTGCTTTGTGAAGGATAATCTGACGAAGCAGCAGTTTTTTTGTTGCCAAGCATGCGACAAAAAGGTCCGGTGGACCTTTTTTAGCGCTATAAAAGTATTCGAAGGAAATTGCCAGTGAAAGTTTATCTGTGCAGAAAATTTTTTTGGAAATCTGTACATTTCCGCATTTTAGAAAAATCACCTATCTGATTTTTGAGTCATACTATAATATAAAAAGATTTTGAGGAATAAATATGCCATATTCTATGATGTTAGATAGTGGTCACGGGGGAAGTGATCCTGGAGCAGTTTATCGGGGGCGCCGTGAAAAAGATGATACATTAAGGCTGACGCTTGCAGTGGGAGAGATTCTTCAGGAAAATGGAATTGAGGTACTTTACACCAGGACAACAGATGTGTATTTGTCCCCATATGAGCGGGCAGTAGAGGCAAATCAGGCAGGAGTGGATTTTTTCCTGTCGATCCATCGAAACTCTTATCCGACAGATAATGAAGTAATGGGAGTGGAAAGTCTGATCTATGATTTGTCTGGACTTAAATATCAGATGGCGCAGGAAATCAATGAACAATTGGAAACGGTGGGGTTTGTAGATCTGGGGGTGAAAGCAAGACCGAATCTTGTAGTGTTGAAGCGGACACGGATGCCAGCTGTACTTGTAGAGGCTGGATTTATCAATTCAGATACGGATAATAAATTATTTGATTCTAATTTTCAGGATATTGCACAGGCAATTGCAACAGGAGTCCTGGATACATTGGAAAATGCCGGAGTTCTGAAAGAACCGGAAACGCCGGTGGAACAGACGAAGTACCGTATTCAGGTCGGACTGTTCCGGAACCGGAACAATGCAGCGAGGCAGCAGGAAACACTGGAAGACCGTGGATTTCCGGCATATATAGATCAATGGAAACAATATTACCGGGTGATTTCCGGAGAATATGATATGCTGGACGAAGCGGTGGCGGCACAGAGAAGACTTAAGAGAGCCGGATTTGAGACGCTTTTGATACAATAATCATTCAGGTACTCGCTTTGAGCCAACGCCCAGACTAAAATTGTTCAGGTGCTCATTTAAAGCCAGCCTCCCAACTAAAATTATTCAGATACTCGCCCAGAGCCAACGTCCCAACTAAAGAGCAATTGTGACGTGTGGCGTATCCGCCAGATAGAATTATTCCCATATTCGTTCAGAGCCCAACGTCCCAACTAAAAAGCAGTTGTGACGTGTGGCGTATCCGCCAGATAGAATTTTAAAAACAACTTTAAAAATGTAATCATTTTACAGTTGTTTTATAAAATTCTGCCTGGCTCTGAACGAGTACATTTTACAAAGATTTAGCATTTCTCTGTAAACTGATTTAACATGCAGTTCCTATAATGTACATGAAGAAAAGAAAGAGATGGTGCGGACCACATGAAGATGTGAGAGCATCTAAGATATAGTTGTTTCATATGCAGGGAGGAATGAATATGAAATTTTTATGGGAAATGACAGGAAAAATATTTGGAGCGGAAGCACAGGACGGAACATTTTTATCAGCAAATGTATTGCTGTGGAGTGTTACAACATTTATAGTTGGAATGTTCTTCTGCACGGCAATCGGAAAAATTGCATTGATTGACTGTATAGCAAATGTAATGTGTGTTGCTGTTTATGCCGGAGTGATCGGCGGAGTGATCGGTGGATTTTTATTTCTGATACACAGACATAACGGGAAACAGTTATAAGAGTTAAAAATTATAGAGGCTTAATAGAAGATATTTTGAATTACATCAAAAGATATAAAGAAAAGGCATGTTCTGACATGAAATTTTAAGAACTTGCCTTTTCTTTTTAATTATTATATACCTACAAAAACCGTTCGAAACAGAATTTGTAGATATGTCTACTTATTATTCTTCAGAATCCTCATCATATTCCACTTTCTCCGGCAGATACACATGAACTTTCTCAATACGGTTTTTATCAAGAGATTCTACAACCAGTCGAATACCATCGGATGTTGTGACAGAATCACCGAGTTCCGGAAGCCGGTCCAGATGCTCGATGATAAATCCACCGAGGGAATCATATTCTTCGGATTCCAGATTCAGTTCCAGACGGTCATTGAAGTCGTCCAGGTTAACAGAACCTTCCACCAGATATTCTTTGTTAGAAATTTTGTGAACAAAATCTTCTTCATTCTCGTCATATTCGTCATGAATTTCACCGACAATTTCTTCCAGGATATCTTCCAGTGTGATCAAACCGGAAGTTTCACCATATTCATCCAGAACAATTGCGATGTTAAAGGATGCCTGACGCATCTCCACAAGAAGCTCGGAAATATTCTTATACTCATAAGTAAAATAAGCTTCTCGCATAATATCCCGGATATGGAATTCTTTTGTGTTTCCGTAATCGTAAAGCAACAAGTCTTTCATGTTAATCGTACCGATCACATTGTCGGTCGTATCTTCATAAATCGGCAGCCTTGTGAATTTATCTTCACGGAAAATGTCAATCAATTCTTCATATGTGCAGTTTACATCTGCAAATGTTACGTGAACGCGTGGAACCATAACATCTTTAGCTTTTGCATCTCCGAGATCTACCACATTGTAGATCATTTCTTTCTCTTCGGATTCGATAACGCCGTCTTCATGGCTGACATTTACGATAGTACGAAGTTCATTCTCGGTCATGGCGCGTTTGTGGTCATTCGGATCTACGCGTAAAATGAAAAGAACAACGTTGGTCAGACCATTGATAATGAAGACGAACGGTGTCATGATCTTCATAAATATATGGATGATTGGTGCGTATGCCAGAGATACCTTCTCAGCGTGGATGGTAGCCATTGTCTTCGGTGTAATCTCACCGAAAAGCAGAATCGCTACAGTTAAAATTCCGCTGGCGATTGCGACCATGGAGCCTCCGAGACTGTAAGCCAGGGTTGTGGTCAGCGATGCGGCAGAAAGGTTCACGATGTTGTTACCGATCAGTATAGCGGTTAGCATCTTAGAAGAATCATCCGTAATTTTTAATACAGTTTGTGCGTTTTTGTTGCCTTCATCGGCAAGGTTGCGGATTCGAATTCGGTTTACTGTTGTAAGTGCAGTCTCCGCAGAAGAAAAGAAAGCAGATAGTGCTAACAGTACAATCAGTACAATAAATAGTATAGTATCATTCGAGTCCAATGATAAATCACTCCTTTTTGATAATAGTGTAATTAAGAGTAATATACAGCATTTACGGAGATTTTGCAAGAAGAAAGGAAGTATCGCAGTTTTTAATTGCAGTTTTGAAAGGTAAATTTATTTTATAGCCTGCCAATTCTGTGATTTCACATGATTACACATTTTTTGTAAATTTAGGAAAGTTATCCACATTGAATGATTATACAGCTTCCCTCTCTAAAAAATGTGCATAAATTTGTGTTTTCTCTTGGCTCTTTCCTGTTCTCTGCTCATTTTTCTTCCTTTGCGATAAAGTTTTTTTATTTTACCTTATCGCAAAGAAATCAACTTATTTTTTCAGAACTATTAGTGCGAATTATTTTTACCTTTCAAAACTGCTTTTATAGTGAAAAGAATATTTTTACCGCTGCAAAAAAAGAAAGAAAAAACTTGACAAATAAAAAGAAAAGAATATAATGTAACTAATTCGATCGAAGAAAGCAAGACAAAGAAGTCAGATGATTTTTTTGTCTTGCTTTTTTATTAGCATCTGTTAGCAGGCAGATGCTAATAAAAAATAGATAAAACGTTTTACCAATTCTTGTGAATTGAGCACAAAATGTCAGAAAATTAACACGTATAATGTGCATAGTGCAAAAAATAAAAATGAAATATTGTGAAATGTGACGATTGACGCGTGCAAAATTGGCTGGTAAGATAAAAATACATTAATTGATAAAACGTTTTACCAAAAGGAAATTCAAGAAAAGAGGAGGAAATGGACAATGAAAAAAAGAATCGTAAGTGTATTACTGGTTATGGCAATGTGTGTAAGCATGTCTGCTTGTGGAAGTAAGGGTGCTGAGAAGAAATCAGATGGGAGTGCTTCTGGTCAGAAAAAAGTTGCAGTTGTATATGCAGGTAATCTTGGAGATAAATCTTACAATGATTCATGCAATGAAGGTGCAAAAAAAGCAGAAAAAGAATTGGGTGTAAAAGTAAAGACACTTGAAGGAACTACAGCAGATGAGTGGGAAGCTAATTTCCTTGCAGCAGCAGAAGGTGGATATGATTTAGTATTATGTTCTAACTCCAACTTTGAAGAATATTTGAAGAAATATGCAGCAGATTATCCGGATGTAAAATTTGCGATTATTGATACTACTGTAGATGCCGATAATGTAGAATCCATTAGTTTTGCACAGAACGAAGGATCATTCTTAGCAGGAGCGGCAGCAGCAATGTTCACTCAGAAAACAGATATTGAAGGTGTAAATGCAGATCATACAATCGGCTGGGTTGGAGGTATGGACGTCCCAGTATTGCATGATTTCTATACAGGATATGAACAGGGCGCAAAATATGTTGACCCAGATGTAAAAATTCTTCAGTCATTTGCAGGTTCCTGGTCAGATCCTTTAAAAGGAAAAGAATTAACACTTGCACAGTATGAGCAGGGTGCAGATATTGTTATGAATGTTGCATCTGGAACAGGTACAGGAGTTCTTGAAGCTGCGAAAGAAGCAGATGAATATGCAATTGGTGTTGATTTGAATCAGGATAATGATCAGCCGGGACATGTACTTACATCTATGGTAAAAAGAGTAGATACTGCATCCTATGAAGTTATTAAATCTATTACTGATGATACATTTAAAGGTGGAACTGTTAAATACATGGATGTTGCAGGTGATGGCGTATCATTAACAGATTTCAGTGTTATGAAAGAATCATTGGGTGATAAATTCCCACAGGATATTGTTGATAAAATTGATGAACTTGCCGATAAAATCAAATCAGGCGAAATTAAAGTTGATAATTATGAAGGATTTGGCGAAAACAAATAGAATCTGAAATTGAAATAAGGGGGCTTGTACAGACCAAGGCCCCTTTTCCCAAAGAGGAAGTGACAAAATGAATGATTATATCGTGGAAATGAAAAAAATCCGAAAAACTTTCGGTGAAGTACAAGCTGTAAAAAAAGGCGAATTTAATTTGAAAAAAGGCGAAATCCATTCATTGATCGGTGAAAATGGTGCAGGAAAATCAACAATGATGAAAATGCTTTACGGAATGTATGGTATTGATGATGGAGAAATTATCATTGGAGGAGAGAAGGTAGAAAATTTATCACCTAAAATTGCTATAGAAAAAGGAATCGGTATGGTACATCAGGAGTTCATGCTGGTAGATGAACTGACTGTATTGGAAAATGTTATTTTAGGTTTTGAACCGAGAAAGGGTCTGACAATTGATTTTGACAGTGCACGAAAAAATATTCAAAAATATATTGATCACTATGGAATGGATGTACAATTAAATAAAAAGATCAATCAGATATCAGTAGGAGAAGCACAAAGGGTTGAAATCATAAAAACTCTTACAAGAGGAGCTAATATTATAATTTTAGATGAACCAACAGCAGTACTTACTCCGCAAGAGACTCAGCGATTGTTTGAGATACTTCAAAATTTGAAAAATGATGGTAAATCAATTGTATTTATTTCTCATAAGCTTAATGAAATAATGCAAATATCGGATCGTATCAGTGTTATGAGACAAGGTGAATATATGGGCACGGTCAATAAAAAAGATACGAATCAAGCAGAACTGGCAAAGATGATGGTGGGTAGAGAAGTTTTCTTGAATATTGAAAAAAAGCAGGCCCATATCGGAGATACTGTGCTGAAAATTGATAATCTATGGACTTCTGGAGAAAAAGAAATGTCTAAAATCAGAGGCGTTTCGCTAGAGGTTAAGTCGGGAGAAATTGTCGGAATTGCCGGAATAGATGGCAATGGACAAAGTGAGTTGATTGAGGCAATCTGTGGATTGCGTAAAGTAGAAAAAGGAAGCATACTTTTAGACAGAAAAAATATAACTAATGAATCTGTGAAAAAAATAAGAAAAGCAGGATTGTCACATATACCTGAGGATAGAAATGTCAGAGGGTTAAATAGAAGTATGACAATAGAAGAAAATATTGTTGCAGCCCAGATTTCAGACGCTCCTTTTTCAAATGGAATTATGTTGAATAATACAAAGATGTTGGAATACACAAATGAATTAATAGATAAATTTGATATTCGTCCGCGAAATCCACAAACGTTGACTCAAGGAATGTCGGGTGGAAATGCTCAGAAGATTGTTGTTGCACGAGAAGTATCTATCGGCGGAAAAGTATTAATTGCATCTCAACCGACTCGAGGCGTAGATATCGGGGCGATAGAGTCAATACGAACGATATTGATGGATGTAAAAGAAAAAGGACTCGGAGTGTTGCTTGTATCAGCAGATTTGGAGGAAATATTTTCATTATCAGATAGAATAATCGTAATGCATGAGGGTGAAATTACAGGAAATCTTCAAGTGGACGAAGCTGATGAAGAGAAAGTAGGACTCTTGATGATGGGAGGAAAGCGCAGAAAGGAGAAGTGTCATGAATAGTGCAGTAGAGAGTGTTAAAAAAATATTACTTACAATGTTACTTGCACTGGGAGTAGGAGCAATTATTATTCTTGTAATTGGACAAAATCCTATCGAAGCATATGCGGCTTTGATAAAAGGAGCATTTGTGGGAAAAAGAGCAATTGGCACAACTTTGGCAAGTTTAACTCCTTTGCTTTTGACTACAGTTGCATTTGCCTTGGCGGCAAAAGCGGGAGCTTTTAACGTTGGAGTAGAAGGTGAAGTGTTTCTTGGAGGAATTGTAGCGGCATATATCGGAATTAATTGGACTTTTTTGCCAAAGCCATTGTTGTTGATAGCTTGTTTCGCAGGCGCAATTGTTGTAGGAGCTGCTTGGGCTTTTATTCCGGGGATACTGAAGGCTTTATACAATGTAAATGAAGTGTGTACTACTATTTTGATGAATACAGTCGCATTATATATTACTTCTTATTTAGTGAATGGACCAATGAGTGCTGGAGGAGCGAATGCACAAACCCCACCTGTACAGGTAACATTACCTAAATTTTTAAAACCAAGTAACGCAAATGTAGGTTTGTTTATTGCTATCTTCGTAATTGTTATAGTATTAATTGTGTTGAATAAAACTAATATCGGGTACAAGATCCGAACCGTTGGATTAAATCCAAAACACGCAGAATATGTAGGAATTAATCCGAGAAAAGTGTTCGTGGGAACAATGATGGCAAGTGGAGCAATTGGAGGAATTGCCGGTTGCATAGAAGTCCTTGGATCATATGGGTATTTCTTAAATAATTTTGCATATAATTTGGGAACAAATGGAATGCTGGCATCATTGATCGTTAAAAATGACATTGTATTTGGTCCATTTATGGCATTTTTCCTTGCAGTATTAAAATCTGGTGCTATGGGAATGCAACAAAATACCGGTGTGCCAAAATCTATTATTGATACAATTACAGCAGTATTTATCATTATTGCAACTATGGAATTGTTGTCTCAGATAAAGATAAAGCGGAAAAAGAAGAAGGCAGTTAAAGAACAGGAGGCAAATGCATGAAATTAGAACAGATTTTTAGTGTCTCTTTGATATATGCATCGATTAGATCGGCTACACCAATTATTTATGCTGCGCTGTGTGCAGCGATTACACAACAGGCTGATATTTTAAACATCGGTACAGAAGGAATTATGCTGACGGGAGCATTTGCAGCGGTTGCAGTCAGTTATTTCTCTGGAAGCTGGCTTATGGGAATTTTAGCAGCCATGATGGCAGGATTTGTGATATCTGGAATTATGGCAGTGGGACATATTAAATATAAAGCAGATATTTGTGCCATTGGTATGGGAATAAATTTATTTGCTCTTGCTATTACTAAATTTATGTTGAATGTCATCTTTGATACAAGTGGTACATTTACTGATTCAGATGTGAAAGCAATTCCACGAATGGATATTCCATTTATAAAAAATATTCCTATATTAAAAGATATTTTTAATGATTGGGCCGTGACGGAATGGTTTATGATTGTTTTAATCTTGATTTTGACATTTTTATTATATCGTACCCGTTGGGGATTGAGATTAAGAGCAGTGGGACAGTTCCCTATGGCAGCACAAACAGCTGGAATAAATGTTATTTCCATGAAATATCAGGCGATTCTTATTTCAGGTTTGGTAGGAGGCCTGGCCGGAGCTCATTTGTCACTGGGATATAGTACTATGTTTACAGAAAATATGACAAGTAACAGAGGCTTTATGGGTGTAGCAGCAATGTACTTTGGACATGCAAATCCAGCTCTTACAGCAGTTGGTTGTCTTGTGTTTGGTGTGGCAGATTCTGTTGGAGCCAGACTGCAGGCATATGGATTGCCTTCACAGTTTGTCCTGTTAATGCCATATGTAGTTACAATTGTAGTATTGTCAATATCTATGATTTCAAAGAAAGTAGCAACAGATAGAAAGAAGAGTTCCCTAAATGTTGTAAAACAGGAGGCGATCTAATGAAAGAACTAAAAAATGTGTTGAATGAGCACAAAGAGGAATATATAAAATATTTGTCAGAGCTAGTTTCGATAGACACACAGGACTTGGGACATGGAATTGATGGTGGAAGAGAAGAAAAAGGTCAGGAATATCTGATTAAGTTGCTTGAAAAAATGGGTGCAGATAAAATTGAAAAAGATGCTATGGAAGAAAAGACCATAAAAAAATGTCTGCAGCTTTATAATGAAGGAAATCTGGGTCATAATTATGATCATCGCTATAATGTATATGCTACATTTGCTGGAAAAGGTGGAAAAAGCATAATGTTTAATGGCCATATGGATACAATGCCTCCGGGAGATTTGAGTAAATGGATAACAAAACCACATTGCCCGGATATTAGAGATAATAGAATGTATGGCTTAGGAACAGCAGATATGAAGGGCGGATTGATGGCTTCAGTTCTGGCAATAAAACTATTGAAAGATGCTGGAATAGAACTTCCGGGAGATGTGATAATTACATCTGTGTGCGATGAAGAAGGCGGAGGCAATGGCTCGATGCTTGCTGCTATGAATGGAAAGAAAGCAGATGGAGTTGTCGTATGTGAAGGTACAAGCGACGAATTGATTGTTGCTCACATGGGATTTGTATTTTTCGATGTAAAAATTGAAGGTAAAGCAAATCATTCTGGTGCCAAATGGCTTGGAGTAAGTGCAATCGAAAAAGCAATCAAACTTATTCGTGGATTAGAAGAACTGGAACATGGTTGGTTAATGGAATATAAACATCCATTACTTCCGGCTCCAAGCCTTAATGTAGGAGTAATAGAAGGTGGTACAGCTGGTTCTACTGTTGCAGGAGAATGCGAATTTAAGGTTTGTGTTCACTATTTGCCAGAAATTATGAGTTATGAAAAAGTAGTATCAGAATTTACAGACACTATTGAAGGCATTGCGAATGGCGATAAATGGTTGAAAGACCATAAGCCAGAAATTAGTGTTTATCAGGCAGGTGGAGCCTTTGAAATGGAAAGAACTCATCCATTCGTTGAGGCATTTGCAGAAGGATATAAGCAAGCGAAAGGCAGAACTCCTAATATTGTCGGTTCACCATCTGGGTGTGATTCCAGAATATGGAAAAATGTTGCAAAATGTCCGACCATTCAATTTGGACCGGGAAATTTGGAACAATGTCATTCCGTAAACGAATATTTGGATATGGATGCGTATTTAGAATCGATTTTGATATATGCAGAATTAATACTTGCATGGGGAAAAAATAAATAAATACAAGGAAGGTAAAATTATGAGTAAAAAAGTATTATTAGCAGGTGAATCATGGATGAGTAATACAACTCATACAAAAGGATTTGACAGTTTTTTTACAGGAGTATATGAGACAGGAGAGACACGACTCGTCGAGGCCTTGGAAGCGAATGGTTATGATGTGACATTTCTTCCGAACCATCTTGCAGGAGAAAAATTTCCATTTTCATTAGAAGAGTTAAAAGAATATGATTGCATAATTTTGTCGGATATTGGAGCAAATACGCTGTTGCTTCCGGCGGTTACATTCAGCAAAAGTGTAAAAATGCCTAATCGAACGAAGGTTATCCGGGATTATGTGTTGGATGGCGGATCATTACTTATGATTGGAGGATATTTGACATTTTCTGGAGTTGATGCGAAAGGTAAATGGCATGATACAGCAGTGCAGGATGTTCTTCCGGTAGAAATATTGACGGTTGATGATCGTATGGAGCATTGTGAGGGAGTAAAACCGGTGACAATAAAGGAACATAAAGCGCTGCAAGGTGTTGGAAGTGACTGGCCGGAAGTTCTTGGTTATAACAAAACCGTTGCAAAACCAGAGGCAGATGTGGTTGCGACAATAGAAGGAGATCCGTTTATTGCATTTGGAGAATATGGAAAAGGACGGAGCGCCGTTTTTACAACAGATTGTGCTCCACATTGGGCACCGCCGGAGTTTTGTGAGTGGGAAGATTATAATAATGTCTGGGCTGGAATTGTAGACTGGCTTACGGAATAGAGGATAACGTCTGTGGCTTTTGAGGCTGCAGGCGTTTGCTTTATAATGGAGGATAAAAATAATGAAAATGACAGAAAAAGAATTTTTAATGAATTTGTTAAGTATTCCTAGTGTAAATGGTGAAAATTCAGAAAAGGATATCGCTGTATATATACAACAATTTATGGTGGAAAGTGGGATTGATGCACAAATACAATTCATTGATGAAAAACACGCAAATGTAGTTGCAAAATTACAGGGAAAATCATCAGAAATCATTATTTGGAATGGACATATGGATACAGTTCCTTATGGTGATGAACAATTATGGGACACAAATCCAAGAACTCCAATAGAAAAGGAGGGGAAAATTTTTGCAAGAGGTGCCAGTGATATGAAAAGTGGTCTGGCAGGTATGATATGGACTCTGTGCAAAATGAAAGAAGAAAATTATGTGCCAGAAAAAACGATTGTTTTTTATGGGACTTGCGATGAAGAAAAAAATGGAGTGGGTGCGAGATATTTGCTTGAAAATGGAATGCAAAAAAATGCCCAATTAATGCTGATAGGTGAACCGACAGGACTAAAATTGGGAATGGCTCAAAAAGGGTGTATATGGCTGCAATTGCATGTCCATGGGAAAACTAGCCATGGGGCTTATCCAGAACAAGGAATTAATGCTGTGGAATATGGCTTTTTAATATGTCGAGAAATTAAAAGAAGAATTTGTAAACATGAGCATAACCTGCTTGGGAAAGCAACAGCACAAATCACGATGCTTCAAGGCGGAATAGTTCCTAATATGACGCCTGATAAGGCAACGTTTCTGATGGATATCAGGACGGTACCCGGAATGAGTACAGAACAGATTATTGTAATAGCAGAGGAAGAATGTCAAAAATATGAAAATGAGACCGAGAATATTCTAAAAGTAGAAATAGAGTTGAAAAATGACAGGTTCCCAATTGAAATTTCGGAAGATAATGAATGGGTTAAAAAAATGAATAACAATTCATTTATTGGAATTAATTTTTTTACAGATGCATCCATTCTTATTCGAGATACACCAGAGATGCCGGTATTATTATATGGTCCTGGGGAGCCGGATGTGGCACATAAACCGAATGAATACGTTGAATTAAAAAACTATATGGAATATATTTCGTGTTTAAGAAAAATATTTTAACCACTCGAATGCAATATGGTATAAAATTAAGAAAAAAGTAGTGAGAAAGGGTAGTATCGGTTTGAGAACAACAATAAAAGACATTGCTAATTTTACAGGATTTTCGGTGACGACAGTATCATTGGTTTTGAATAATAAGGCGAATAGAATTCCGCAAAGCACCAGAAATGCTATTTTAGATGCTGCTGAAGAATTGAATTATCATCCAAATCAGGTTGCGGTTGGATTAGTGAAGAAAAGAACACAAACGATAGGGTTAATTATATCGGATGTTAGTAATGTCTTTTTCTCAACTTTGGCAAAAGGAGTGGAAGATACCTGCAGGAAGCAAGGATGGAATTTGATTTTATGTAATACGAATGATAAGCATGAGAGAGATTTATCATATATACAGGTTCTTGCTGATAAGGGTGTTGATGGAATTATTTTTTGCATGGCACGGGATAGTGACAAAAAAAGAGCCCAAGAAAGCATAGGATTGCTTGAAAAATTAAAAATCTCATTTGTAATGATAGATCGATATGTAGAAGCATCGGTATGTAGTTCTGTAATTGTTAATCACAGGCAAGGTGGCTATATAGCAACGCACTATTTGCTGGAACAAGGACATAGAAAGATAGGGTGTGTTACTGGCCCGGATGAACTTGAGGATTCAAAGGAACGTTTGCTTGGATATTGTAAAGCACTGAAAGAATATGGGATACCATATGATGAACGGTTGGTTTTTGAAGGAAATTATGATAGAGAAAGTGGAAAGAATGCAGTAGAGTATTTTTATAATCATGGCTTGGAAATAGATTCTATTTTTGCATTCAATGACATGTCTGCATATGGGGTATACAATGGACTGAAAGAATATGGATTGAGTGTTCCAGATGATATTTCGGTTGTTGGATATGATGATATCTTCTTTTCGGAAATATTAGATACTCCTTTGACGACAATACGGCAGCCGGTTTATGAAATGGGAGTAGAGGGAATGAAGCTATTATTAAATGAAGTGGAAAGTACGAATCATATAAAAAAATGTATTACATTTCAACCAGAAATTATAATCCGTGAAAGTGTAAAGAATGTCAGGCGTTGAATTCCCTGCTTTTTTATTGTATGATAAGGATATTCGAAAATGTTTCGTATAGGAGAAGATTTTTATGAATCAGAGCTTTTATGATAAATTGAACAATGTGATAGCAAAGGATAGCATTTTGATCGATGAGCCGATGAGCCGTCACACTACATTTCGTGTGGGCGGACCGGCAGATTTCTTCGTGACACCAAAGGTGAAGGAAGAAGTAAGAGATGTGATCCGTATCTGTAAAGAAGCAGGAATGCCATATTATATTATAGGAAATGGAAGTAATCTTCTTGTGTCTGATGCAGGATACCGCGGTGTGATCGTTCAGATTTATAAGGAAATGAATGAAGTGAAGGTAGAAGGTGATCTTGTAAAGGCACAGGCTGGAGCATTGCTTTCAGGAATCGCGGCTAAAGCGCTGGGGGCAGAGCTTTCAGGTTTTGAATTTGCTTCCGGAATTCCGGGGACAATCGGAGGTGCCTGTGTGATGAATGCAGGAGCTTACGGTGGTGAGATGAAGGATGTGCTGGAATCTGTGACAGTGCTTACAGGTGAAGGTAAGATTATAGAACTGGGCCGTAATGAACTGGAGCTTGGATACCGCACTAGTGTGATTGCGAAGAAAGGTTATATTGTGCTTGGGGCGGCGTTGAAGCTTGAGCGCGGAGACGGAGAGAAGATCAAAGCTTATATGGATGAGCTGAAGGAGAAGCGTGTGACGAAACAGCCGTTGGAATATCCAAGTGCCGGAAGTACGTTTAAGCGTCCGGAAGGATATTTTGCAGGAAAACTGATTGAGGATGCCGGACTTCGGGGATTTCAGGTCGGAGGAGCACAGGTGTCCGAAAAGCACTGTGGTTTTGTGATCAATCGGGATCATGCGACGGCAGCAGATATTATGGAACTGATGAGACAGGTACAGATCCGCGTGAAGGAGAATTCCGGCGTGGATCTGGAACCGGAAGTGAAGAGATTAGGGGACGAATAAGATGAGACTTGTAATTGTGACTGGGATGTCCGGTGCCGGAAAAAGTACGGCACTTAAGATGCTGGAAGATATGGGATATTTTTGTGTAGATAATTTACCGGTCCCATTGATTCCGAAATTTGCAGAACTTCTGGCGGTGCCGGGTACGGAGATGAATAAAGCAGCTCTTGGAGTAGATATCCGGAGCGGACAGAGCTTTCAGGAGCTTGCGAATGTACTGAAAGTTCTGGATGAAGGCGGCTGCCAGTATGAGATCCTTTATCTGGAATCCAGCGATGATGTACTTGTAAAGAGATATAAAGAGACGAGACGTTTTCATCCGCTGGCAGGTAGTGACGGACGTGTGGAAGATGGCCTGAAGAGAGAACGAGAACTTCTTGGATTCCTGAAGAAAAAAGCGGATTATCTTGTAGATACCAGTCATATGCTTACAAGAGAACTGAAAGCAGAGCTGAACAAGATATTTGTCCAGAACAAGGAATATAAGAACCTTTACATTACGGTGTTGTCATTTGGCTTTAAGTATGGAATTCCGAATGATGCGGATTTGGTGTTTGATGTACGTTTTCTGCCAAATCCATATTATATAGAAGAGTTACGTCCTATGAGTGGAAATGATCAGCCGGTCAGAGACTATGTGATGAATAACGACACAGCAAAACAGTTCTTGATAAAGCTTACGGATATGGTAGAATTTCTCATACCGAATTACATTTCTGAGGGAAAGACACAGCTTGTGATCGGAATTGGATGTACGGGAGGAAAGCATCGTTCCGTTACACTGGCAAATGAATTGTATGAGGCGCTGAAAAAAACAGACAGCTATGGAGTTCGCATTGAGCACCGTGATATCGGAAAAGATGCGATCACGAAGGCAAAATAGGTGAGTATCATGTCGTTTTCGGGGAAAATAAAAGAAGAACTCGCAGAGCATGTCGCGAAAGCACGGCATTGTAATCTGGCAGAACTGACTGCGATTTTACATATGTGCGGGGAATTTGAAGAAGATAAAAATGGTATATGTACGATTAGATTTCGATCAGAAAATTATCTGGTAGCGAGAAAGTGCTTTACATTAATGTCAAAAACATTTAATATAGAAGCTGACATCGTAGTCCGAAAGAATATGACGAATGGAAGCACAAGTTATTTTATGCGTTGGGCAGGGGGGGAACTGTTGGCGGTAAAGAATGCACTTGTGCAGGCTGTATGCTGTAAGCGTGCTTATATCAGGGGGGCATTCATTGCAGCAGGATCGATGAGTGATCCGAGCAAGTCTTATCATTTTGAGATTGTGTGTGGGGAACTTGCACAGGCAGAGTATGTGAGAGATATGATCAACAGCTTTGACCTGGATGCTAAGATCGTAACGCGTAAGAAGACATTTGTCGTATACTTGAAAGAAGGATCACAGATTGTGGATGTCCTGAACATTATGGAAGCGCACATCGCCCTCATGGAACTTGAGAATGTCCGCATTCTGAAGGAGATGCGTAACTCAGTGAATCGAAAAGTTAATTGTGAGACAGCGAATATCAACAAGACCGTATCGGCGGCCGTAAGGCAGATGGAAGATATTGTGTATGTCAGAGATACAGTTGGCTTGGATTATTTGCCGGAAGGATTAAGAGACGTTGCCCTTACACGGCTTGAGAATCCGGATGCAACTCTGAAAGAGCTGGGGAGTCTTATGGCAGACCCGGTTGGAAAATCAGGGGTGAATCACCGGCTGAGAAAGATTAGCGAGATAGCAGATAAGTTAAGGGGTTAGTTTAAGGAGGATTTATATGATTAAGAAACCTGTTACACTTCAGTCAGACCTGGACATGGAGTCCAGACCAATCGCACATCTTGTGCAGGAGGCAAGTCAGTATGACAGTACGGTGTACATTGAGATGGACAACATGAAGATTAATGCCAAAAGTATTATGGGGATGATGGCATTACAGTCACACCAGCCGGGAAAAGGAACCAACCTTACTCTCATTGCTGAGGGAGACGACGAGGAGCAGGCTGTAAGTGGAGTGGAATCATTTCTGCTTGCACAGTAATCAATAACATACATAGATAATTGAGGAATCGAAAGAGGGCATCTCACATGCCCTCTTTTTGGAATATATTGTAAAACCATGGAGGAAATGTCAGATGAAAAAGCTTCTATTTGTATACAATCCACGTGCAGGAAAAGAGATGTTAAAGCCAAGATTGTCAGATGTTCTTGATATCTTTGTGAAAGCGGGATATGAAGTGACAGTGCATCCGACACAGGCATACAGGGACGCTTATTATCAAATCAAGGAATACGAAGTTGGCAAATATGATCTGATTGCGTGTAGCGGTGGAGATGGAACGATTGACGAGGTTGCGACTGGAATGATGAAGCGCCGTGAGATGGGAAAAGATGTTGTTCCGGTAGGATATATTCCGGCAGGAACGACGAATGATTTTGCCAAGAGTCTGCACATTCCGAGAAAACCCCTTGCGGCAGCAGACAATGCGGTGAAGGGAGTTCCATTTCCGTGCGACATTGGAAAGTTCAATGACAGCGTATTTGTTTATATTGCAGCATTTGGAATTTTTACAGATGTGTCTTACGAGACAGATCAGGCAGTGAAAAATGTACTTGGTCATATGGCATATATATTGGAAGGTGCAAAGAGAATCTTTAACATTCCTTCCTATAAAATTAAGGTGGAGCATGACGGGGAAGTTATCGAGGACGAATTTATCTTCGGTATGGTGACGAATTCTCGTTCCGTTGGCGGCTTTTCTAATATGGTCGGGAAAAATATAGTATTTGACGACGGACTGTTTGAAGTGACACTGATCAAGACACCGAAGAATCCGATTGCTTTGCAGGAGATTATTGCAGCACTCCTGATCGAGCAGGTGGATACAAAGCATATGTACACATTTAAGACAAAAAAAATTACCTTTGATTCTGTTGAAGAGATTCCGTGGACACTGGATGGAGAGTTCGGCGGAGAACAGGATTATGTGGAAATCGAGAATGTTCAGAAGGCAATGGAGATTATGGTTCCGGAGAATCATGTACTGGAGCTGAGCGAGCAGAAAAATAAAATAGAAAGAGATTAAATAAGTGGAGACTAGAGAAAAATTTTCATCAAGACTGGGATTTATATTAATGTCCGCAGGCTGTGCAATTGGTCTGGGAAATGTATGGAGATTCCCGTATATCACAGGAGTGTACGGAGGAGGAGCATTTGTGCTCCTATATCTGTTCTTTCTTTTGATTTTAGGACTTCCGATCATTGTTATGGAGTTCGCGGTTGGCCGTGGAAGCCAGAAGAGTATTGCAAAGTCTTTCAATGAACTGGAACCAAAAGGAAGTAAATGGCACATTTACCGCTATTTCGGAATTGCAGGTAATTATCTGCTGATGATGTTCTATACGACAATCGGCGGCTGGATGCTTGCATATTTCGTAAAGATGGTAAAAGGAGATTTCGTAGGAGCTGACACAAAGCAGGTGGAGGCGGTTTTTGGAGAACTGACTTCTAACAGAAATGAAATGCTGTTCTGGATGATTTTGATTTCCGTGCTGGGGCTTGTAGTGTGTTCTATGGGACTTCAAAATGGTGTCGAGAAAATGACAAAATTCATGATGTCCAGTTTGTTTGCAATTATGTTAATATTGGTCGTTCGTGCAACGACACTGGACGGTGCGATAGACGGATTGAAGTTCTATCTGCTTCCGGATTTTGGTAAGATGGCCGAAAATGGATTTAAAGAAGCGGTGTTTGCGGCAATGGGGCAATCATTCTTTACTTTAAGTGTCGGAATTGGTGCACTGGCAATCTTTGGAAGTTATATTGGAAAAGAGAGAAGATTGACTGGAGAGGCAATCAGCATCACCGTTCTGGATACGATTGTAGCGCTTGTTGCAGGTCTGATTATATTTCCATCCTGTTTTGCATTTGATGTAAACCCGGGTCAGGGACCAGGACTTGTATTTGTGACACTGCCAAATGTATTCCGTGAGATGGCTGGCGGAAGAATCTGGGGAGCTCTGTTCTTCCTGTTCATGTCGTTTGCAGCATTTTCCACGATCATCGCAGTGTTCCAGAATATTATCCAATTCGCAAGAGATATGTGGGGGATTTCTTTGATGAAATCTGTTCTTATTAATGGAGTTCTGCTGATCCTTCTTGCAGTGCCGTGTGTGCTTGGAATGACAGACTGGGCAGGATTCTCTATAGGTGGAAAGAGTATTATGGATATCGAGGATTTCCTTGTAAGTAATAACCTTCTGCCGATTGGATCACTGGTATATCTTTTGTTCTGTATGACAAGATATGGCTGGGGATGGGATAATTTCATAAAAGAAGCAAATACCGGATCTGGAGTGAAATTCCCGACACATAAAGCCATCCGGTTTTACCTGACATTTATCCTGCCGCTGATCGTGCTGTTTATATTTGTGCAGGGTTATTGGGGCTTGATCGCAGGTTAGAACATAAAAAACGTAGTTTTAGATTACGATGTCGTACAAACAATAATTTTGCGCCGACCGAAACGGAGTGTAGACTTGCAGAGGTGCGCAGTAGAAGTATGTCATGCAATTGCATGACGCGCACCTCGCAGCAAGAATGTATTGTTTAATTGCGATGTTATAAACTAAAATATGAAATTTTTATTGCGGGTGAAAGAGAATAGATATTTGAGCCCAGCGTAAGAAAGCCAATACACCGAAAGCCGAATATGATTTCCAGTATAAAGGAGCATCGGAATGTCAGATGCGTCCCTGCAAAATGTCGGAATTTGATGAAAAAATAAAAAAGTTTAAAAAAATTGAAAAAAGTGCTTGCATTCTTGGGAAACCTTTGCTATACTAAGCAAGTACCGAATGCGAGGGTACGGAAAAAACATAAAAACTGATATGGCTCCGTGGTCAAGCGGTCAAGACGCTAGCCTCTCACGCTGGAATCAGGGGTTCGATTCCCCTCGGAGTCACTAAGATCCACAGATTGTTCTGTGGATTTTTTTGTTGTATCCGTGATGAAACGAAGTCTGAGGAGTATTCACCTGGGAAAGATATTTTACAAAAGTATTAGTCCAGAAAACGGAAATGACTTATTTGAAGTATAAAAAGGCGTAGAATTTAATTGTTAAAAATATGACGAAAATACTTCGGGATTGGCTGAATTTTTTTGACAAAATCACATGTCTCCAGATACTTGTCATTTAGAATGTTATGGTCTATAATGAGGAAAGCAAAGGTAACAATTTAAATGGAGGAATTTAATATGTTAGTATCAGCAAAAGAAATGCTTGAAAAAGCAGTAGAAGGCCACTATGCAGTAGGGCAGTTTAACATCAACAATCTGGAGTGGACAAGAAGTGCGCTTCTTGCAGCAGAAGAGGTAAAATCTCCAATTATCCTTGGTGTATCTGAGGGCGCAGGAAAATGGATGACAGGATTCAAGACAGTTTCCGCTATGGTACAGGCCATGATTGAAGAACTGAATATCACAGTTCCGGTAGCATTACATCTTGACCATGGTACATACGAAGGATGTTATAAGTGTATAGAGGCAGGATTCTCCTCTATTATGTTCGACGGATCACACTATCCGATCGAGGAGAACATTGAGAAGACGCGTGAACTTGTGAAAGTCTGCAATGAGAAAGGAATTTCTCTTGAAGCAGAGGTTGGCTCTATCGGTGGAGAAGAGGATGGCGTAGTCGGAATGGGCGAGTGCGCAGATCCTAAGGAATGCAAGATGATCGCTGATCTCGGTGTTACAATGCTGGCAGCAGGAATCGGTAATATTCATGGAAAATATCCTGCAAACTGGCAGGGACTCAGCTTTGAGACTCTTGATGCAATTCAGCAGTTAACTGGAAAACTCCCGCTCGTTCTTCACGGTGGTACAGGTATTCCGGATGATATGATTAAAAAGGCAATCAGTCTCGGTGTTGCTAAGATCAATGTAAATACAGAGTGCCAGCTTTCATTTGCAGAAGCTACACGTAAATACATTGAGGCAGGAAAGGATCTGGAAGGAAAAGGATACGATCCACGTAAACTTCTCAAACCAGGTGCAGATGCAATTATTGAAACTGTCAAAGAAAAGATGGAATTATTTGGCTCAGTTGGTAAGGCTGAATAAAGATTTAATTTATACTTGCCTTTTTCAGACGATAGGGTTATACTAACAGACATAGACAGAACAAAGGCGTTCCAATGTTGAATTGGAGTGCCTTTTCTGTATATATAAAAATAGTAATTGTTTAGTATTTGACAAACAGCGAGTATAAGAATATGGTATTGAATGATTACAATTTAAAATAAGTGAAAGAGAGGAAAGCAGGATATGAGTGAGCGTTTTAATGTAGCAGACATTTTCGGAGAAGATGTATTTAATGACACTGTTATGCAAGAGCGCCTTCCGAAAAAAGTATACAAGGATTTGAAGAAGACGATCGAGGAAGGAAAAGAATTAGACCTTGCCACAGCTGATGTCATCGCACATGAGATGAAAGAGTGGGCAATTGAGAAAGGAGCTACACATTATACGCACTGGTTCCAGCCATTGACAGGTGTAACTGCTGAGAAGCATGATTCATTCATTTCCGCACCGCTTCCGAGTGGAAAGGTTCTTATGAGCTTTTCTGGAAAAGAACTGATCAAAGGAGAGCCGGATGCATCTTCATTCCCGTCCGGAGGACTTCGTGCAACATTTGAAGCACGTGGATATACAGCATGGGATTGTACATCACCGGCATTTGTAAGACATGATGCAGCAGGTGCTACACTTTGTATCCCAACTGCTTTCTGTTCTTATACAGGAGAGGCACTGGATCAGAAGACACCACTTCTTCGTTCTATGCAGGTAATCAATGAACAGTCATTGAGATTACTTCGTCTCTTTGGAAATACAACAGCTAAGAAGGTCACACCTTCTGTTGGACCTGAGCAGGAATATTTCTTAGTAGATGCTAAAAAGTTCATGCAGAGAAAAGATTTGATCTATACAGGACGTACACTTTTCGGAGCAATGCCTCCAAAAGGTCAGGAGCTGGATGATCATTATTTTGGAACAATCCGCCAGAGAATTGCAGGATTTATGAAAGATGTAAATGAACAGCTCTGGAAAGTTGGAGTTTCATCAAAGACACAGCATAATGAGGTTGCACCGGCACAGCATGAGCTTGCACCGATCTATGCTGAGGCAAATGTGGCTTTGGATCACAACCACCTTGTAATGCAGACATTAAAGAGAGTTGCATGTCAGCATGGTATGAAGTGTCTGCTTCACGAAAAACCATTTGCAGGAGTTAATGGATCTGGTAAACATGACAACTGGTCACTGACAACGGATGATGGAAAGAATCTTCTGGATCCAGGTGATACACCTCATGAGAATATCCAGTTCTTACTTGTACTTACATGTATTTTGAAAGCTGTTGATGAGCACGCAGATCTTCTTCGTGAGTCTGCAGCTGATCCGGGAAATGATCACAGACTTGGAGCAAATGAGGCTCCACCGGCAATTGTATCTGTATTCCTTGGAGAGCAGCTTGAGGATGTCCTGAATCAGTTGATCAGCACAGGAGAAGCTACACATAGTCTTGCAGAAGGAATCCTTAAGACAGGTGTAGATACACTTCCGGATTTTACAAAAGATGCTACAGACCGTAATAGAACATCACCATTTGCATTTACGGGTAATAAATTTGAGTTCCGTATGGTAGGATCTCGTGATTCTATTGCCGGACCGAACGTTGTACTTAACACAATTGTAGCAGATGCATTTGCAGAGGCATGTGATGTACTGGAGAAAGCAGATGACTTTGATCTTGCAGTACATGATCTGATCAAGAAATATGCGACAGAGCATCAGAGAATCGTATTCGGTGGAAATGGATACTCTGACGAGTGGGTTGCAGAGGCTGAGAGACGTGGACTTCCGAACATCAAGTCTATGGTAGAAGCTATCCCGGCACTGACAACAGATAGAGCAATTAACCTCTTTGAGAAATATAAAGTATTTACAAAGGCAGAGCTTGAGTCCCGTGCCGAGATCAAATACGAGAACTACTCAAAGGCAATCAATATTGAAGCTCGCACAATGATCGATATGGCTACAAAACAGATCATTCCTGCAGTTATCAAATATACAAAAGAACTTGCAGATACAATCAATGCTGTAAAGGCAGCAGGTGCAGACGTTTCTGTACAGTCTGAGCTTCTGACAGAGATTTCGGCTCTTCTTGTAGAGAGCAAGAGTGCTCTGAAAGCTTTAACAGAAGTTACAGAGAAAGCTGTAGAGATGGAAGAAGGAGAAGAGCAGGCCAGATACTATCACTTCACAGTTGTGCAGGCTATGGCTGCGCTTCGTTCACCAGTTGACAAACTTGAGATGATCGTAGATAAAGAAGCATGGCCAATGCCTTCTTACGGAGATCTGATGTTTGAAGTATAAGATAAATGTTCCGATAGCAGAGTACAGGAGATTGTAGACTGCGGAAACTTTAGAAAGAATTAAGGATTTTATAAGGACCTTGGACTTGGAATGGACACATCTTTGTGCTATTCTAGGCTCAAGGTCTTTTTCTATGGCATTTGAGTAATGTTGTATGGAGTAGAGATGCATTGTGGATCTTTAAATAATAAAGTGTGAAGGTGTCTGGCTCGCTCGTGATACATAATAGAAACGATTAAGTGTTAATATTAGATATAAGAGATTAAGGAAGGAGATGAAAGATATGACAAAAAATGAATTCCTGGAGGGGCTTAGAAAGGCTCTTGGTAATGATCTGAATCGTGAGACCGTGCAGGAAAATGTTGCATATTATGATGGGTATATCAGTGTTCAAGTGAATCTTGGAAGAACAGAAGAAGAGGTGACCGCGGATCTTGGCGATCCGTGGGTAATCGCGCAGACAATTATTGATGCGGAGGAGGCAAAGCGGGGCACGGGCAGAAATGCTGGAAGTTCTTATACTACTGCTAATAGTGGATTCAGTGATCCGGTATATGGAGATGGCGGGGATTATACACGCGAGGATTATTATGATCAGAACCAGGGATATCAGGCACATGTGCACACATTTGGCTTTGATACCTGGTGGAAAAAGCTGTTGCTGATACTTGGAATTATTGGGATTATCGTGCTTGTAGTATCGATTGTTGGAGGAATTATAAGTCTTCTGGCACCGATTTTGATTCCGCTTGTGATCGTTATGCTGATTATCAGACTGATTGGCGGAAGCGGCCGGCGATGGTAAGCGAGACAGGCAGCCATATAAATATGATTTATATATAGAAAATATATGAAATAAGAAACAGATATTCCGACGGGGTAAAAATCAAGCCTGCCAGAATATCTGTTTTTGTTTGGAAAAATAGGGCAAAATGAAAGACTGATAGGGGAGCTATCAGTCTTTTGAGGGGAGTATAAATAATTAATAAGGGGTTGTAGAAAGTTGTGCTTCCTACGAATTCAAGTATAATATAGGAATTTCTAAAAAGCAAGATAAAAATGAAAAATCTTAAAAAAACCTTAAGGTGAGATTAAGATGCAAGATAATAACTTCATGCATTGGGAAGTAATGCTTTTGTTGAGGTAGCTGGTTTGACAAAATAGAAATGTTAACATATAATATACTTAACAGGAAAGCTGGAAGGTGAATGCAGCTCACCCGTTCCGGCGAATAAATTTATTAGTTATAAAGAATAGTCGTCAACTCGCCAAAGTCAGGACGGCTATTTTTTATGGGTAAAACTAAGTATTGCAACAATAAGCATCGCTATGGATACAATAAGCTGTAATTCTTCATATGTACTCATGTAGCACCACCTCCGACAGGCTCGGAACAGGTGCAGCACGTCCTCCAGTTTCCCGGTTAAATATATTATATGAGGATATTATAATATATTTAATAGCAAAAATATAGCAAAAATATAAAAATAAAACTATTTTACATCACATAAAATTCGGATGCCGGGACATACTAATTTTGCAGCAAAAAAGATTAGGAGGAATTAATATGGCTAAGAATTACAGTTCATCAAACAAAAACAGTTACGGCGAGGATGGTTACAACTCAACAAACAAGAACAAAACAAATTCAAGTATGGGGGATAAAAACGCATCTAACAAGACTTCAAACAAGAATGCAAAGAATTCTTCAAACAAGAATGCATCTAACGCATCTGACCGCAACTGTCATGATGAGAGTGACAGATACTAATCAGAGCTGATGATCAGCGTGGTTTGCAGGTATACTGTGAATTTTGCTGGCGACCGGGGGCATGCCACAAGGCATGTCCCTGTTTGCGTTGCCGGAAATAGAAAGTGATAATGATCGAGAAACTGCCTGAGATATTTGAAAATATATTTTTTCAATATTTTTTGTTGAGTCCGACTTACGGAAATGATTGACAGTGCCCGGTAATAAAAGTAATATGAAAGAAAAACTTTTTTAATGCAAATGATGATTTGGAGAGATATATGAGAAGAATGGAATTGATTGCTCCGTGCCATTTTGGACTGGAAGCAGTGCTAAAACGTGAAATTATAGACCTTGGATATGAGATTTCGGAAGTGGAAGACGGAAGAGTCACATTTATCGGAGATGAGGAGGCTATATGCCGTGCAAATGTGTTCCTGCGTACGGCAGAGCGTATTCTCATTAAGGTGGGGAGCTTTAAAGCAACAAGCTTTGAAGAGCTGTTTGAGGCAACGAAGAGCCTTCGCTGGGAAGAATATATTCCGAGAAACGGAAAATTTTGGGTTGCGAAAGCTGCTTCGATAAAAAGTAAGCTGTTCAGCCCGTCAGATATTCAGTCTATTATGAAAAAAGCGATGGTACGCAGACTTCAGGAGTATTATGGCATCGAATGGTTCCCGGAGGATGGAGCATCTTACCCGGTACGTGTATTTTTAATGAAAGACATTGTGACAATTGGAATTGATACTTCAGGGGTATCTTTACATAAACGCGGATATCGAGAAGTGTCTGGAAAAGCGCCGATTACAGAAACGTTGGCGGCATCACTTATTATGCTGACACCTTGGAATAAAGACCGGATCCTGGTAGATCCATTTTGTGGAAGTGGAACATTTCCGATTGAAGCGGCTATGATGGCAGCCAATATTGCTCCGGGAATGAATCGTTCTTTTACAGCTGAATCTTGGATGAATATTATACCGAAAAAGGTCTGGTATGACACGATTGATGAGGCAAATGATTTGATTCAGGATGATGTCAAGGTGGACATTCAGGGATACGATCTGGACAGTTCTGTAATTAAGATCGCAAGACGCAATGCCAGAGAGGCGGGAGTGGATCATCTGATACATTTTCAGGAAAGAGACGTTAAAGATCTGCATCACCCGAAAAAATATGGTTTTGTGATTACCAATCCACCGTATGGTGAGCGATTGGAGGATAAAAAGGATCTTCCGGTCCTTTACAGAGCATTTGGTGAGAGCTTTAAGCATTTGGACAGCTGGTCTGCCTATATGATAACTTCTTATGAAGAAGCTGAACGATATTTTGGACGCAAGGCGGATAAGAATCGTAAGATTTATAATGGAATGTTGAAGACCTATTTCTATCAGTTCCTTGGACCGAAACCGCCAAAAAAGCTGAGGGAGAAGTAGGAAAAACCAGAGGAGAATTGAAGATGGACACAATTATATTTGCGACAGGTAACAAAAATAAAATGATAGAGATCCGTATGATTCTAGCAGATCTTGGCTGCAAGATCTTGTCCCAGAAAGAAGCCGGAATCCAGGCGGATGTAGTAGAGGATGGACAGACATTTGAGGAAAATGCGTTAATTAAGGCGACGACGATCGCGGATATTGCACGGAAGATGCCGGAGTATAAAAATGCAGTTGTTCTGGCGGACGATTCCGGATTGGAAATCGATGCGCTGAATAAAGAACCGGGAATCTATTCGGCACGCTATATGGGTGAGGATACGTCTTATGATATTAAGAACCAGGCGCTGATAGACCGGCTTGAGGGAGTGCCGGATGAGAAGCGTACGGCAAGATTTGTATGTGCGATAGCGGCGGCGCTTCCAGACGGAAGTACGGAAGTTGTACGAGGAACGATGGAAGGTCGTATTGGTTATGAGATCACAGGGGAAAATGGATTCGGATATGATCCAATCTTTTATCTGCCGCAGTTTGGCTGCAGCAGTGCGGAACTTGAACCGGAGAAGAAAAATGAACTGAGCCATCGCGGAGAAGGACTTCGCAAAATGCGCAAAGTATTGGAAGAAAAGCTGGAAAGCAAATAGAAGATATAACCAGACGAAAGAAAAGGTAGCTAGAAGAATGCAGTAAAAGAAAAGACAGGAAGACAAAAGAAATATGAAAATTGTGATAGTAAGTGATACACATGGTTCCAGAAAGAATATTGAAAATGTTTGTGAGTGTAATCCGGATGCAGATATGCTGATCCATCTTGGTGATGTGGAAGATGATGAAGATTACATAGAAGCTATTTTTGAGTGCCCAACGCATATTGTGGGTGGAAACAATGATTTCTTTTCAAGACTTCCGAGGGAGGAAGAATTTGAACTGGAAGGACATCATATCTTTATTACGCATGGACATGCATATTATGTCAGCATGGGAGAGGCGCATTTGCAGGAAGAAGCGCGCCGCAGAGGTGCGGATATTGTGATGTATGGGCACACACATGTGCCGGCACTTACAATAGACGCTGATCTTGTGACACTGAATCCGGGCAGCCTGACTTATCCGAGGCAGCAGGGACGACAAGCTACCTACATGGTGATGAAATTAGAAAAAGGAAAACAGCCTGAAGTAGAGCTTAAAACTGTGTAAAGATATGAACTCAATAAGTCTGGAAAGCCCGATTTTACGGGCTTTCCGAAGTATGGAAGACGCCTTGAAGAATTTTTTGAAAAAAGTTTAAAAAAGTTGTTGACATATAGAGGGGGCTTATGTATAATACTATTTGTGTCACGGAGATAACGACACGGAAACAAAAAACGGGGTGTGGCTCAGCTTGGCTAGAGCGCCTGGTTTGGGACCAGGAGGTCGCAGGTTCGAATCCTGTCACCCCGATTGATATGCGGGTGTAGTTCAATGGTAGAACACCAGCCTTCCAAGCTGGATACGTGGGTTCGATTCCCATCACCCGCTTTCTTAAAGCCTGAAAGCTTTGAGAGCGATTCTGGTAAAGAATGAATCGAAGAAAACAATTAATACGCGGGTGTAGTTCAATGGTAGAACACCAGCCTTCCAAGCTGGATACGTGGGTTCGATTCCCATCACCCGCTTTCTTGAAGCCTAAAAGTTTTGAGAGATAGTTCTAATAGAGCTAGATTGAGTCTGTAGCTCAGCTGGATAGAGCAACGGCCTTCTAAGCCGTAGGTCGAGGGTTCGAATCCCCCCAGGCTCGTTAGAACCACAGAAAATAGAATAGTGCTAAGTGTACTAAGTTGGACAAGCATAGTTCGATAAGTGTATATGGTGGGTATGGTGCAGTTGGTTAGCGCGCCAGATTGTGGTTCTGGATATCATGGGTTCGAGTCCCATTACCCACCCTTTTTTATTTTATTGGGCTATCGCCAAGCGGTAAGGCACAGGACTTTGACTCCTGCATTCGTTGGTTCGAATCCAACTAGCCCAGTTTTTATGGGCGTGTAGCTCAGGTGGTAGAGCACTTGACTTTTAATCAAGTTGTCCGGGGTTCGAATCCCCGCACGCTCACTGTGAATATAACGCAAACTTAATGGGAATTAGGTATTGCGTTTTTATTTTCTTATGCGGATGTGGCGGAATTGGCAGACGCGCTAGACTTAGGATCTAGTGTCCCCGACGTGCAGGTTCAAGTCCTGTCATCCGCATTTTTATGCAAAACCTCGGAATAATAATTTCTGAGGTTTTTTGCGTTGACGAGCTTATAAAAAATATAGTATGATTACTAAAAATAGTAGAGAACGAAAGAATTGATAAAGGAGAGACATATGCAGAGAACGAAAAAGATAACCGCATTTGTACTTGCGATTGCTCTTTGCGTGGGGATGCTGCCGACACTTGGGGTGAATGCAAAAGCCGCGGACACGGGTAAACATCTGGACGTATTATTTACACATGATACGCATTCACATCTGAACAGTTTTTCTACGATCGTTGATGGAAAACAAGAAGAGGTCGGAGGATTTGCAAGGCTCAAGACTTTAATTGACGAGCAGAAAGAAAAAAACCCGGATACGCTCTATCTGGATGGTGGAGATTTTTCTATGGGAACGTTGATCCAGACGGTGTATGAGACAGAGGCGGCAGAGCTTCGTATGCTAGGCTATCTTGGATGTGATGTGACGACCTGGGGAAATCATGAGTTTGACTATCGTTCCAGTGGACTTGCTAATATGCTGAATACTGCAAAGGCTTCCGGTGAAAATGTTCCGTCACTGGTCGTTTGTAATGTGGACTGGAGCGCTATGGAGAAAGCGGGCTTAACGGAAGGACAGCAGCAGATTAAAGATGCATTTGAGAACTACGGTGTGAAAGATTATGTAGTTGTACAGAAAGGTGATGTCAAAATAGCAGTTTTTGGTGTATTTGGTAAAGATTCGCTGGATTGCGCGCCAACATGCGAACTGCTTTTTGAAGATCCGATCGAGGCTTCTAAGAAGACGGTGGAAGAGATTAAGAAAAATGAGGACGTGGATATGATTGCCTGCGTATCTCATAGTGGTACCGTGGAAGATGAAGATAAATCTGAAGACGAGATTCTTGCGAAAAATGTGCCGGATATAGATTTGATTATCAGCGGACACACACATACACAGTTAGATGAGCCGATTCGGCATGGAGATACTTATATTGTTTCCTGTGGAGAATATGGAAGAAATCTTGGAACGATTTCTATGACGCAGAAAGATGATGGACGCTGGGATGTGGATACTTACGAGTTGATTCCGGTTACGGATGAGATAAAGGCGGATGCTGCAACACAGGAGCGGATTGATAAGCTGATGGAGACGGTTGATACGAATTATCTGTCACATTTTGGATATACAAAAGATCAGATTCTTGCGGAAAATGATATTGAATTCAGCAGTGTGGACGATATGTATAATAAGCATGAGGAGCTGAATCTCGGAGACATCATGTCTGATGCATATGTGTATGCGGTGGAAAATTCTGAGTACTACGACGGTGATCCGGTCGATGTGGCGGTTGTTCCGAGCGGAACAGTACGTGATACTTATACAAAAGGGGATGTCACGGTCGAACAGGTCTACAATTCATTTTCACTTGGAATTGGGAAGGATGGGCTGGCGGGTTATCCGCTGATCAGCGCTTATCTGACAGGAAAAGAATTGAAACTTGTGGCGGAAATTGATGCGTCTGTTTCAGATTTTATGACGATTGCCAGACTTTATTGTAGTGGTCTTAACTTTACATACAATCCGCATCGCATGATACTTAATAAAGTGACAGATTGCTATCTGATGAAAGCACAGGGGGAAGGAAACAGAGAAGAGATAGAAGATGACAAGCTGTATCATGTGGTGACAGACCTATATACAGGGCAGATGCTCGGTGCTGTCATGGACACATCTTATGGACTGCTGTCTATTACGCCGAAGGACAAAGATGGAAATCCAATCGAAAACCTGGAAGATCAGGCAATTATGGAAGGCAATCAGGAGCTGAAAGCATGGGCTGCCATCGCCAGATATATGGAGTCCTTTGATGATACAGATGGTGATGGTATTGCAAATGTGTCGGAATATTATAATGAAAAACACGACCGCAAGGTTGTGGAAGACAGCTGGAATATTATTGATCTTGTAAAACACCCGAATAAATTTTCGGCTATCATAGCGGGCATTTTTGTACTTGTAATTGTGCTGATTATTTTGCTCATATTGCTGATTAGAAGAATTGTGCGGAAGATAAAAACTAATTGAATGAAATGGATTTAAATGATATACTAAACTAAGAAAAACCACCCTCTAAACTTTGACGAGTTGGGTGGTAATTCCATGATTACTTAAACTAATGAAGTCAACCCCTTGTGGCGGTTGTTCTTTTCTATTTTTAATATAGCATATATTGAAATTAGTTTCAAGAAGTTTATAAAAGATACAGTTTTGAATCTTATCTTACTATAATTTTCCTGACCACACAGCTTACTACTCCTGCAATGCACAGCGGCAGTAGTGTGGCTTTCAGACCACCGTAAATAGACAGTCCTCCTTGTACACCGGTAAGCCAGCTTGGAGAACTTGGAATCAGGTGACTGAACATGGCGGCCAGATAGGAACCGGCGTAAATGATAACAAAGGACAAAAGCCCGCGTCCGGTATCCAGACGATTGTTGTGTCTGCTTCTGGCGCGTGTACGGCTGGCAGCCCAGAAGAAGTTGAGCAGTTCATAACCGACCAGCACAGCTCCGACAGCCAGGTATGCGATCAGTGTGGTATCTTTCGTCTGTCCGAGTAACAGGATTTTTCCATAAGAACCGGCGTTACTTAAAAATGCTTTCAACAATATCAGGATGATGAGAGCGATTAAAATCAGTGTGGCTGCCCGGAGAATGGTTCCAACTAATTTTTTAGTCGCGTTAATGCCGGTCTTAGCAATATTTGCAACCGGTTTTCCTACATTGGGCAGTCCGCGACGCTTTTTCTTCTTGGATTTTTTGGAATCCGGATTCTGTTTGTCGTTGCGCTTTTTCTTTTTTGAATCTCTGCCGTTGTTGTTATAGTCATCATCATAATCGTCATCATAATCATCGTCATCATCATAATCGTAATCATCATCATCATCATCATAATCATCATAATAGTCGGTGTCGCCATCATAACCGTCATAATTGTCGTAATCATCGTTATTATCAGAACTATCTTCACTCAAATAGCTCCCAAGATCCTCCAGATCTTCATATACAACTTCGAAATCATCATCGAAATAATTGTCAAATTCATTTGTCTGTTTCTTTTTGTTTCCCATAATCACTTATACCTCCCTGTGAGCAACTCATATTTTATAATGAATGCAAAAGGGACTCAAGAGATGTCACACAATCTTCACGAAACCGTAAGAAAATCTTCAGAAATGTGGAAAATGAGTGAGGACAGGGCATTGATTTTGGAAAAATTGTGTTATAATATGAATACCTGTGGATAAGTGCAATATGTATGCACTCAAGAGGGTGGAATCTTACGGATTTAAAAGTAGTAGGTTGAATTGGAGGTAATGGTATGGAATATGAAGGTAGAATTTGTCGTGCGCCAATGGAACGTGCATCTTACATGCTGCCGGTCATGGTCGGCTGCTCTTATAATAAATGTAAATTCTGTAATCTGTTCAGAGATTTAAAATATCGTGAGCTGCCGCTTGAGCAGGTCGAAGAGGAACTGCAAAGAGTGAAGAATCTGGGAGGAAATCCAAGAAAGATATTTCTTGGAGATGGTAATGCATTTGGATTGAAAATGGATCGTCTGCGTGCGATACTTGATTTGATCGATAAATATTTTCCAGATTGTCAGATGATCAACATGGATGCGACTGTAACAAGTATCCGGCTGAAAAGTGATGAGGAACTTCAGGAATTATATGACCGCAAGGTGAGACATTTATATCTGGGGATTGAAAGTGGTCTGGATGATGTGCTGAAGTTTATGAGAAAAGAGCATACCCAGGATCAGGCGTATAAAGAAATCGCAAGAATCCAAAGAGTCGGATTGATTTTTGATGCACATGTTATGTCTGGTGTTGCCGGTAAAGGCAGAGGTCAGGAAAATGCAATTGCTCTGGCAGAGTTCCTGAACAAAACGCAGCCGGATCGTATTGTTAACTTCTCTTTATTTCTTCATAATCAGGTTGCACTTTATGAAGATATCAAATCCGGAGCATTTATTCCGGCAGATGAAGTGGAAAATATGGAAGAAGAGCGTACACTGATTGGGATTCTGAAAGAAGGACCGGACGGACATCAAATGCTTTATGATGGATTTAATGACTTCCTGGAACTTCGTGTGAAAGGGAAAGTTCCGAAAGATGCACCACGTATGATCGAGAAGCTGACAGAGGCAATTGAAAAATATAAAGATGAGCCGCCGATTTATGCCTATGTAAGAGGTGACTGTCCGGATCTGTCTATGTGTGACGGTGGGCGTTGGCTGTGGGAGATGGATGACAGTAAGCTGGCACAGTATAATGAAAAGGAAAAGAAACTGAGCTGATGAATACAAGAGTAAAAGGATTCATATATTTATTGCTGTCCGCAGTCTACTTTGGTTTTATGCCATTGCTTGTGAAAGTGATCTGCGCGGATGGAAGCACGATAGTGGGAGCATTATTTTTAAGGTTTGCCCTGGCAATCATTCCGCTGTACATTTACCTGAAAGTGCGGAAAGTTCCGATGGAGCTATCTGTGAAGAAAGGAAAAAAGATTTTGTGTGTGACGGTGTTTGGCTATGGCATCACAGCGCTTCTTTTGTATAGTGCGTACGATTATATGCCGTCAGGTATGGCTACGGTCATTCATTTTGGATATCCGGTTTTTGTGTTGCTTGGCAGTCTGATATTCCTACGAAGACGTGTGCCTAAGCTGAAAATGGTGTGTGTTGGTCTGTGCATGATCGGTATTTTCCTGTCCTATGCAGGAAGCGGCGGTGAGGCAAAGCCGATGGGATTTGTTTTTGCGCTTATATCCGGAATGACGTATGCATTTTACATATTATATCTGGAAGTGGGCGGGCTGCAGGATATCCCTGCTATGAAGATGATATTTTATATGAATATTGTTGGCTCCATTATGGTATTTTTGATTGGAAAAGTATCGGGAAGTTTTGTACTTCATATGAATGTAAACGCATGGATCGCAGCATTTGTTCTGTCCCTTGGCGCAGCATTTATCGGAGTGGGATTTTTTCAGTATGGCGTACAGTATGTGGGAGCCCAGGATGCGGCAATTTTAAGTACATTTGAACCGGTGACCAGTATGATCGTGGGGATTTTAGTCCTGCATGAGAGTGCAAGTCTTTCGTCGATGGCAGGCTGTATACTGATTCTTATATCCGTGACGGCAACTGCGTTCGCTAAGTCATGATAGATTTTTTGAATAGTGATAGAGAAAAAAGAACGAAAAGTATTAGAATAAGCATGCTTTTCGTTCTTTTTCTGTTGGTAGCGTTTGCTATTAAGGGAAAAATGTGGATTTATTTAAACTTCTTCCTCTGCCCGTTTTACGACTTCGTCGATGTCCAGTGACAGGCTTCCGTCCTGGAACTGGAAGCAAGGAACGCCGACCCAGTGGTTTTCCTTTACTTCATCAAAGATCGGGTTTGTGTCGCGGAGTGTGAGGAAACGTTTCAGATATCCGATATTGTCGGAAAATTCCATATACAGATACTGGATTCCTTTCTCTTTTAAAATTTCTTCTGCCTCGACGCAGTCCGGGCATGCTTTTGTTCCATACATTACAACTTTCATGTGTAACTCCTTTCTTAAAAAAATTTTCCCTGTCTGCTATACGGGTTTGCAAAATATTCAAGTCGAACATCCGTGAGACTTGGCGCGTGATTCTGGTCAGCAAAGCTGACATATTCCTATCAGAATCACTGCGCATCCTCGCGGAGCGTTTATCTCAGTCGGAGACCTAACTCCCACTGAGACAAATTTGCTATTACTCACCACCTGAAGAGGTGGGAGTCTTCTCGACTGAGATAAAGTGCTAAGTGTACTGCTTGCTTTGTGCGGTCTGAATTCATGTGTGTTTAAACCGGCTTTAGATTCATCGGACTTGCGCCAGACTATCTAAATTGCTTGTGAATCTGGAGTCTGTCGTGAATTAGTTTGCTTCGTAAGCTTCCTGTAAAGCACGGCGCAGCTTCGTGTACTGGCTGTCTGCATCTTTTGCTCCGAGAAATGTCTCGGTAACAAGTCCGTCTTTTCCTACTATAACTGTGTAAGGGATACCGGCACTCGGATAAAGATTACTGATATTGCTTTCGGTGTCGCAGGCAACCGGAAATGAATAATTCTTTGCCTCGATAAATGTATCAATAGTATCTTCATCTTCGCCTACATTTACTCCGACAATTACAATCTGGTCACCATACTCTTCATAAAGCTTCTCGATGGCGGGCATTTCCTTGACGCAGTTGCTGCACCAGGTCGCCCAGAAGTTCAAAAGAATGACCTGTCCTTTCTTATCGGAGAGGGTAAAAGTTTCGCCGTTATTCAACTTGGCGGTAAAATCCGGTGCTTCACTTCCAATTGCCATCTCCTGGTGAAGAGCAGAACTTCGTTTCCCGCTTTTCTTTCCGGAAGATGTATCATTGGTCTGACCGCCTGAGCAGCCAATCAGGACAAAGACAGAGAAAAAACACAGACAAAAACAGAACAGTGGTTTATAAATTTTTTTGAAAAATTTAAACATGTTTCGTGTCTGCCTCCTGTGATTTTGCTGAAAATATATTGTAGTTTCGTACAAATGAAGTATACAACATTTTCACCGAAATATACAAGACATACAAAGGGAAAGCTTTATTGAAAAAAAGAATATATAGAGATGCTTTTATCAAAAATCTTTATTGGACAAATGAAGGATATCAGATGTATGATTATTCGGGATTTGTATGTGACTGCCTGAAACAATATGACAGATGGAAGGCGGGGATATACATTTTTATAAGGAAATAGAATTCCTTATCAGTAACTATAAGTATTTCTAATCTAAAGGAGAAGAAAAAGGAGGTTTTTCAAAATGGATGCTCTTTTAAGTGTAAACTGGATAGCTCTTCTTGTACTTATGATCGCTCTGCTTTCTTTTAAAGCACTGAACTGGATCGCGTACAGAGTGAACTGGACAGTTGTAATTCTGATCAGTATGGTCATTGGTGCTGTCATTGGGGTAGTATTTGCTTCAGAGGGGAACACATACCTTGTGTGGCTGAATTTAATTGGACAGGCTTATGTAAAACTGATCAAAGCTTTGGTAGCACCGGTAATTTTAGTATCGGTTATTTCAGGTCTGATTTCTCTGAACGATAAAGAGAAGATGAAAAAAATCGGAACGAAATCAGTATTCTGGCTTCTTGTAACATCTGTAACAGCCATTGTTGTCACACTTGTTGTTGGGGCAGTGACTAATATTGGTAAAGGAGCAGATGCAGTGTTCGCAGACATTTCCAGTGTCACAGACGCTACACTGAGCGCTTATCAGGAGATGGAAACATCTTTTGATACCATTCTTCTGAATCTGGTTCCAAGCAATATCGCAGCAGATCTGGCAGCAGATAATATTGTTGCGATCATCATTATTGCGGTTGCAGTTGCAGTTGCTTATGTAAGCATTTCTTCAGAAGAGGGGGAAGATAAAGTTCTTGTGATCAAGAAACTGATTGAGGCAGTTAAAAAGGTCATTTTCAACATTCTTGAATATGTGATTGATCTTACACCATACGCAGTGCTTTGCCTGACAGCATGCTCTGCAAGTCAGCTCTTAAGCGACAAAGAGGCGCTGGTACAGCTCGTACTTCTTGTTGTGATGGTGTTTGTTGCATGTCTTATCCAGTCATATGTTGTCAATGCGGTAATCTTGAAATCATTTGCCAAGGTCAATCCGCTGAAGTTCTTTAAGAAAACATTTGACGCACAGGCAACAGCATTTACAACAACAAGTAGTGTTGGAACAATGCCAATCACAATCGACAGACTGATCCGTAAAGTTGGTGTTGATGAGGAGGTCGCAAACTTTACAGCACCTCTTGGAACAACAATCGGTATGGCAGGATGTACATGTGTATGGCCAATTCTTCTTGCAATGTTTTATCTTAATGCAACAGGACAGAGCTGGGGAGTAAGCCAGTACCTTGTTATGTGCTTTATGTGTCTGGTACTTTCCCTTGGAAGCGCCGGAATGCCGGGAGTTGGAGTTATCACAGCAGTATCTCTGTTCAGCGCAGTGAATCTGCCAATCGCAGCAGTAGTACTTCTGATTCCAATCAACAACATTACAGACATGGTACGTACTCTTACAAATGTTACAGATGCCAGCGTATGTGCAGCAGTTGTAGCTCGTCAGAATGGACTTCTGAATGACGAAGTATTTGCAAAAGAGGACGAGAAATTAGAGAAAGGAGAGGCGTAAATCATGAAAAAATCAACCATCGCATTAATCGTAGCTGCAGTTGTATGTCTTGGTCTCTCAGCATTCTCAGCAAAAGCTTCTGTTACAAGAACGAACGAAGCTATTGAAGAAATTGGAGAGGTTACTTACTCCGAAGATTGCAAGGCAAAGATCGACCGTGCAGTGGAGTACTACAACGCACTCGACAAAAACCTGGACCTGCAGGAAAAAGTGAATAAAGAAGATATGAAAAATTTCGATGCTGCTAAAATTGAGTATGCACGTCTGGCAATCAAAGCTGCCAGTGTTGCAGATGCAAGAAAAGTACCGGAAGGATATACTTCTGATGATATTAAGAAATTTGTAACAGAGGCACGCGAAGTCGTAGACAGCTATCTGAGTGCTGATCAGACAAGTATGGTACCAAACTATGCGGACCTCACAGAATTGGAAAAAGAATATACTTCAACAGGTGGATCTGGCGGATCTGATGAAGAAGTATCCGTTCCGATGTGCTAGGAAGACAGAGAGGAGATTTAATGATGAAAAGAAAAATGATCTCGGCTGTTCTTGCTGCGGTAATGACAGTCGGAATGATAACAGGATGTGGAAGCAGCCAGGCAACAACAGAAAACAAAGCTGATAAGGCTGATAAGCTTGAGAGTCAGACAAGCCTTTCTTCTACGGATTATGATTTTGAAAAAGAATATGCATATGGAGATTTTAATGCACATTCAAGAGCTGACGAAGATCGTCAGGACGGAATCGATACATTTGAAGACAAAGATATCGTATTCCAGGATATTACGTACGATCAACTTATCGACATTCTTGGCAGTGAAGGAAACTACATGATTCAGCTTAGCGGATCATGGTGCCATAATAGCCGTGCAATGAGCCCGTTTATCAACAAATATGCAAAAGAGTACGGTATTGATACAGTATACTCTTATGACTTTAACATCAACAATGGTGATGACGGATCTTTATTCGTTCGTATGTCCAATGAGAAGACAACACCTGGAACAAAGCTGAACTATATGTATGGTGAGATGGTTTCCAGATATCTGACAAACTTAGATGACTGGGTAGAGTATCCATCTACACATGCAACAGCACTTTCTTATACAAATGCAGATGGCAAAGAGGTTACGGTTGGAAGACTTCAGCAGCCGATCGTATTTGTATACAACAAAGACAACAAAGTAGATTACAGCAACTCCGGAAACGGAAGCACTTCATGCCCGATCATGTATGCATTTGAGAAAATGGTTGAGCGTGATTCAAAGGGAGTCTACACAAAGAGATTCGATGATGACGGAAATCCGGTTCTTGATGAGAATGGTAACCAGATCCGTGATTATATTACAGATGAGTATGATGCAAGTGTAAAAGAGATGTTCGATTTTATCAAAAATAACAATATTGAACTTTCTACATATTCAAAAACAGATCACTTGCGCGATGCATTTAACAGCTATGGAAGCGAGATCTTCTCAGCAGACCAGCAGATCAATGTATATCCGGTGACATACAGACAGCTCAAATGGCTTCTGAATGAAGACGGAAATGCAATGGTTATGATCGGCGGCGCCGGAGATGAGAAAACACGTGCCGTTATCTCAAGAGTGAATGACTATGCAGTAAAGAATAACGTTCGCGTATATCTTTATGATCCGCAGGTGGACGGAGATGTGACAACAGGACGTTGGGGATACAAGCAGTCTATGAATATCCTTGATGAAAATGCAATCGTGAATCTGATGTACACAGACCTTGTAAAGGGTGCGCTTACAAACCTTGAAGTTGCACATTCTATGTCTGACGGTACAGCACTGATCCAGGAGCCATTCCTGTTCGCATTCAACAAAGATGCTAAGGACGCTGACGGATTTACAGCACCGATCAAAGCATGGGCTGAGCTGACATATACGCAGGATCCGGAGACAAGATTCTACATTGGTAAAGAGGCTAATCAGAAATCCTGCAACAGCAGTATCGAGTCAGTATTTGCGGCTTATGCCGGAGAAGAGGCAGCAGAGTAAAACATTGCAAATGTGTCTGCCTAAAGATGAGAATTTGAGAGTGCATCTATAATAAGAATGGTTATAAATTTAAGAAGACAGTCGTTTTGCGCTGAGGCGCAGGATGGCTGTCTTCTTATTATACAATAGGAACTTACATTTCCTATTATACAAAAAAATTCCAGAAGGATGCGCACTCGCGCGAATAAGAATTATGCCGTAAGCGGCCACGCTCAGTGCGAGAATGCAGTAAATGACGGAATGATATCGGCGAAATGCATATGGAGACGAAAAAATAAGCATTTTCTTTATAAAATTAGTAGAAAATGCAAGTTTATGTTGTAATTTCTTCAAATTTTGGTAAAATAGCATATAGCGAAAAAGATAACATAAAAAGCAGGAGGAATGCCGTATGAAACCGTATAGCAAGTTGACGAAAGAAGAGCTGAAAAAGTTAAAAGGTCAGTTAGAGAAACAATTCGAAGAAGTGAAAGCAAAAGGAATACATTTGGATATGTCCCGTGGTAAACCGTCAAAAGCACAGCTGGATCTGAGTAATGGTCTGATGGACGTGCTGAATGGGGACAGTGACCTGGTAAGCTCTGATGGAGTAGACTGCCGTAACTACGGTGTTCTGGATGGAATTACAGAGGCAAGAAAATTACTGGCAGATATGTCAGAAGTACCAGAGAGAAATATTCTGATCTACGGAAACTCCAGCCTGAATGTAATGTTCGATACAGTATCAAGAGCTATGACTCATGGTATCATGGGAAACACACCATGGTGCAAATTAGATAAAGTAAAATTCTTATGTCCGGTTCCGGGATACGACAGACATTTTGCGATTACAGAGTATTTTGGAATTGAAATGATCAATGTACCGCTTCTTCCGACAGGTCCGGATATGGATATGGTAGAAAAATTGGTGGCAGAAGATCCTGCAATCAAAGGAATCTGGTGTGTGCCGAAGTATTCTAACCCAACAGGAGTATCTTACTCTGACGAAACAGTCAGAAGATTTGCGCACTTGAAACCGGCAGCAAAAGATTTCCGTATCTTCTGGGATAATGCATATTCAATCCATCATCTTTATGATGACAAGAGAGACGTTATCCTTGAACTGTTAAATGAATGTATCAAAGCAGGCAATCCGGATATGGTATTCAAATTTATTTCCACATCCAAGGTTTCTTTCCCTGGATCCGGAATTGCAGCACTTGCTGCATCCAGAGCGAATATCGAAGATGCTAAGAGCTTTATGAAGTTCCAGACAATCGGACATGACAAGCTGAACCAGCTCCGCCATGTAAGATTCTTTAAAGATATGCCGGGAATGTATGAGCATATGAGAAAACATGCTGCTATCCTTCGCCCGAAATTCGAAAAGGTTGAAGATGTTCTGGAGAAAGAAATTGGCGGACTTGGAATCGGAACATGGACAAAGCCACTCGGCGGATATTTTATTTCTTTCGATTCAATGGATGGCTGTGCAAAGGCAATTGTGGCAAAAGCAAAAGAAGCTGGTCTGATCATGACAGGCGCCGGAGCAACATTCCCATACGGAAAGGATCCAAAAGACAGCAATATCCGTATTGCACCTTCCTTCCCGACAGTTGAGGAACTTGCACAGGCATCAGAAATCTTTGTACTCAGTGTAAAACTTGTCAGCGTAGAGAAACTGCTTGGAGCAAAATAAGATAATTCAAGAATGCCGAGGCATTCTTGCTGCGAGGTGTGGGAGTGCAAAGCACAGAACAATCCGCAGGCATCATAGTTGGGGTTTTTGCCCCAACATCATATAATAAGAAGATAGAGCCCCTGTAAGAACGAGAAAATCTTACAGGGGCTTTTGCATAGAAAAATATTTACAACATATAATAGGAAGAAAATAAAATATTGTTTCGCAAATAGCAAAGAATGGCAAAAACTAATGCGAAATAAAAAGTTTTTACCATTTATAGTAAAAAGTATTGATTTTTAAATAAAAGATACATTATAATGTAAAAAAGAGGTGATATCATGATTGTAGAAAGAAAAGAGTATCTGGATAAATTGATTTCGTGGAAAGATAAGCGGATCATAAAAATTGTGACTGGGGTACGCCGCTGTGGAAAGTCTATGCTTTTGAAAATATATCAGAATTATTTGAAAAATCAGGGAATCGACGAAAACCAGATAATCGCGATTAATTTTGAAGATTTAGATTATGAAGAATTGACGGATTATAAAAAGCTATATGCCTATTTGAAAGAACGATTGATAGAAGGAAAAATGACATATATTTTTTTGGATGAGATACAGAATGTCGAAAATTTTCCGAAGGTACTGGACAGCTTGTATATAAAGGAGTATGTAGATATTTATGTGACCGGTTCTAATGCGTATATGTTGTCCAGTGAAATTGCGACCATGATTTCAGGCAGATATGTGCAGATTGAGATGCTTCCACTGTCGTTCAAGGAATATGTGGAGAGTACGGGAAGTATGAATGACAGAGGAATCAAATATGCGGAATATTTGCAGAACAGTTCATTTCCGTATACGCTGGAGCTGAAAAATCAGCCGGAGCAGATCCGGGAATATCTGGAAGGTATTTACAATACGATTGTTGTGAAGGATATTGTCAGCAGGAAGAAAGTAACAGATACGATGATGCTAAAAAGCGTGCTGCGCTTTGTATTTGACAATATCGGGAATCCATTGTCGTCCAAAAAGATTGCAGATACGATGACTTCAGAGGGCAGAAAGATTGATACGAGAATGGTAGAAAAATATCTGGAAGCCTTCAGTGAAAGCTATATTATTTATCAGGCAAAGCGCTATAATATAAAAGGAAAGCAATATTTAAAAACGCTCGAAAAATATTATGTCGTAGATATCGGCCTGCGGTATATGCTGTTGGGAAACAGACAGGTAGAGGCAGGACATATTCTGGAAAATATTGTGTATCTGGAACTATTGCGGCGTGGCTATGAAGTTTATGTTGGCAAGATCGATACATTTGAAGTGGACTTTGTGGCACAGAAAAGTCAGGAAATGATTTATTATCAGGTCGCGTTATCCGTACATGATGAAAAAATATTACAGAGAGAATTGCGCCCGCTTCAGGCAATCCGGGATCACTATCCGAAAATGATTCTGACGATGGATGAAGAGCCGGAAGAGCAGTACGATGGAATCCGACGTATAAATGCAAGAGACTGGCTGCTTGGGATCATAGAATAGAGTGTAAGACTAGATTCAGCCCAATGTGGAATTTACTTTTTTATTTAACGGGTACGAAATGTCAAAAGAAAAAAGGCTTGCTTTTTATCTCGCAGTATGGTACACTATCCTAGCGAATGGAAGTAGGTCTTTTTTTTATGCCTAAAAACTAGGTAGCCTCGCAAGCTACCAAGCAACAAGTTAACAAAGAAATATAAAGCGAGGTGGAAGTTGTGCGTACAAGAATCACATTAGAATGTACAGAATGCAAGCAGCGTAACTACAACATGACTAAGGATAAGAAAACTCATCCTGAGCGCATGGAGACTAAGAAGTACTGCAAGTTCTGTAAGTCACACACATTGCACAAGGAGACAAAATAGTCGTAAAGGAGTGTGTACGTCATGAGTGAGAAATCTCAAAAGACTCAGAAGAAGAACTGGTTCAAAGGTCTTGACGCAGAGTTTAAGAAAATCATTTGGCCAGACAAGCAGACACTTGTAAAAGAGACGGCGGCAGTAGTTTCCGTATCCGTAGTGCTGGGAGCAATCATCGCATTAGTTGATTTCCTGGCTCAGCATGGAATTGACATTCTGGTCAATCTGGGCTAGACACTAACGAGCAGGAAAGGTGAGTTTATGTCAGAAGCAAAATGGTATGTAGTTCATACCTATTCCGGGTATGAGAACAAAGTAAAAGCCAACATTGATAAGTCGGTTGAGAACAGACATCTGGAGGATCAGATCCTTGAAGTCAGAGTTCCGCTGCAGGACGTTGTTGAACTTAAGAACGGAGTGCAGAAGGTATCTCAGAAGAAGATGTTTCCGGGATATGTATTGATTCATATGATTATGAATGATGATACCTGGTATGTTGTGCGTAACACAAGAGGTGTGACAGGATTTGTAGGTCCGGGATCTAAGCCGGTACCGCTTACAGATGCAGAGATGGCACCACTTGGAATTCAGCAGGACAACATTGTAGTAGACTTTGAAGTCGGTGACACCGTACAGGTTGTTGCCGGTGCGTGGGCAGATACAGTCGGAGTGATCCAGGCTATGAACGCGCAGAAGCAGAGTGTTACAATCAATGTTGAGCTGTTCGGTCGCGAAACACCGGTTGAAATTAGTTTCGCAGAAATTAAACGAGTGTAACGTAAATACGAAACGTGGGAGGGGCCGTATGGTTCCGCCATTACCACAAGGAGGTAATTGAAATGGCAAAAAAAGTAGAAGGTTATATTAAATTACAGATTCCTGCCGGCAAAGCAACTCCGGCACCACCGGTTGGACCAGCTCTTGGACAGCACGGTGTAAACATCGTTGAATTCACAAAGCAGTTCAACGCTAAGACAGCAGATCAGGGAGATATGATCATCCCTGTAGTTATCACAGTTTACAACGATAGAAGCTTTAGCTTCATCACAAAGACACCACCGGCAGCAGTTCTGATCAAGAAAGCATGCAACATCAAATCAGGATCTGGTGTTCCGAATAAGAATAAAGTTGCTACAATCACAAAAGCTCAGGTAGAGGAGATTGCTAAGACAAAAATGCCAGACCTGAACGCAGCAACTGTAGAGGCAGCTGCCAGCATGATCGCTGGAACATGCCGTTCTATGGGAGTAACTGTAGTAGACTAGTCCCTGGTTGTTCTTTAAGACGGGCGAGGCCAAGCGCGGTGTGCGCGCGGACGAACCTGACGAAAAGAATTTCCTTGATAATGATGAAACTGAAGTAAATGGATGTGGGAGGGTTATCCCGACATTACCACTAGGAGGTTATTTATAATGAAAAGAGGAAAGAAATACGTTGAGGCTGCAAAAGCTATCGACAGAGGAACACTCTATGATGTAGCAGACGCAGTAGCATTGGTTAAAAAAACTGCAGTAGCAAAATTTGATGAGACAATCGAGGCTCATATCAGAACAGGTTGTGACGGACGTCACGCTGACCAGCAGATTCGTGGAGCAGTTGTACTGCCACACGGAACAGGCAAAAAGGTTCGTATCCTTGTATTTGCTAAAGACGCTAAAGCTGAGGAAGCTAAAGCAGCTGGAGCAGATTTCGTAGGCGGAGACGAGCTCATTCCAAAGATCCAGAACGAGAACTGGTTCGAATTCGACGTAGTTGTAGCTACACCAGATATGATGGGTGTTGTTGGACGTCTCGGACGTGTACTTGGACCTAAAGGTCTCATGCCTAACCCGAAGGCTGGTACAGTAACAATGGACGTTACAAAAGCAATCCAGGATATCAAAGCTGGTAAGATTGAGTACAGACTTGACAAGACAAACATTATCCATGTACCAGTAGGTAAAGCTTCCTTTACCGAAGAGCAGCTTGCAGACAACTTCCAGACGCTGATCGATGCAATCAATAAAGCTAAACCGGCAGCAGTAAAAGGACAGTACCTTAAGACTGTAACTCTTACTTCTACAATGGGACCTGGTGTAAAGATCAACCCAATGAAGCTGGCATAAGCATTTCTGAATTCATACAGAAATATGGACTCCCCAGAAAGAGAAATCTTTCTGGGGAGTTTTTTGGTGTGAAAAAATAACCAAAAAAGGATATTTAATACGAAAAAATAGTTGACAAACGCAAGAGTGTATGATAATCTATTCAAGGACTGCCGAAGACAGTAGGTGTGCGATGCACGTAAGGCCAGAATACAAGGACGCCTACCGAGGGATGATCGATACAAAATGTATGATTTGCAAACCTCTATTGTCTTAGGATATAGAGGTTTTATTTTATATCTATCGGCGGTGTATAACCCAAAATCTAATAAGGAGGTGCACCATTCGTGGCAAAAGTTGAATTAAAACAACCAGTAGTACAGGCTATTGCAGAGGACATCAAAGATGCAGCAAGTGTTGTATTAGTTGACTACCGTGGACTGACTGTTGCTGAGGACACAGCTCTTCGTAAACAGCTCAGAGAAGCAGGTGTAATCTACAAAGTTTGTAAGAACACAATGATGAAGAGAGCTTTTGAAGGAACTGATTTCGCTGCTTTAGATGAGCACTTGGAAGGACCAAGCGCTATCGCAATTTCTAAAGACGATGCAACAGCTCCGGCAAGAATCATTTGCAATTTCGCAAAAGATGCTAAGGCTCTTGAGTTAAAAGCAGGTGTTGTAGAAGGCACTCTTTATGATGTGAACGCTCTTAATGAGTTAGCTAAGATTCCATCAAGAGACGTACTTATTTCCAAATTGCTTGGAAGCTTACAATCACCTATTACAAATCTTGCTCGTGTACTTAATCAGATCGCAGAGCAGGGTGGAGCTGAGGCTTGTGAAGCAGCTCCAGTAGCAGAAGAAGCTGCAACAGAGGAGTAAGAGTAGATAATACTCGCCCCTGTCTGATCTCACAGAGACGGACATAAAACTATTTCATAATAAAAATGTTAAAAATGGAGGAAAATAAAATGGCAAAGTTAACAACAGCAGAATTTATCGATGCTATCAAAGAGTTATCTGTATTAGAGTTAAATGATCTTGTAAAAGCTTGTGAAGAAGAATTTGGCGTATCCGCAGCAGCAGGTGTTGTAGTAGCAGCAGCTGGAGCAGAGGGTGGAGCAGCAGAGGAGAAAGATGAGTTCGACGTAGAGCTTGTATCCGCTGGTGCAGCTAAAGTTAAAGTTATCAAAGCAGTTCGTGAGATCACAGGTCTTGGACTGAAAGAAGCTAAAGAGTTAGTAGACGGAGCTCCAAAGGTAGTTAAAGAGGGTGCTTCCAAAGCAGAAGCTGAGGACATCAAAGCTAAACTTGAGGCTGAGGGTGCAGAGGTTAACCTTAAATAATTTCAAATTTCAGATTTTTAAAGGCCGTTCCAAAAGAGACGGTCTTTTTTGTGCAATTCAGGGGAATTTTTTTGCTTTTCTGGAGATTTATAAATACAAAGTCTAGCTACAATTCCGACTATATTAATTTGTAAAAAATATCTAGACATGATATATCAACTATGGTACAATCTTTTCAAGCATTATATTTCCAAGATCTTGAAGGTTTGTACCATTTCTATTTTCAATATATTTTCTAGGAATTTTCAATGCTTGAATTACCACGATGAACAAGCAGAAGGGATTCTTAGAAAACTTAGAAACAGTCAGGAGGAGAGTCCTTTCGAACACAGAAGAAGGAGGATACTGAATGACAAAAAGTATGAAGGCAGTAAGGGACAGAAAAACGGATAACAGAAGAATCTCACAAAATATGGAAAAAGCCTTTAAGAAAATGGCACAAGTATTTGGATATCCAAATCGCGAGTACAAAGACCGGGTGTTCCGAATGTTGCTGAAGGAACCCAAAGTAGCACTGGAAGTTTACAACGCTATGAATGGAACTTCGTACGATAATCCAGACGAACTGATTATAACAACGTTGGAAAATGCAGTTTATTTAGGTATGAAGAATGATGTGTCATTTATATTGGGAACACAGCTGGTTTTATATGAACATCAATCAACGCCGAATCCTAACATGCCATTACGGAATCTGGCATATGTGGCTTGCGTTTATATGGCGTATGTATTTGGGGATAATCTGTATGGACGGAAGTTGATTAAGATACCAGAACCAAGATTTGTAGTATTCTATAATGGAACAGACAAGATGCCGGAACAGAGTGTTTTGCGTTTATCAGATGCTTATGAAAGTAAATCTGAAGAATTGGATTTAGAACTGAGGATCCGATTCATAAATATAAATCCTGGATATAATGAGGAAATGGTAGAAAAAAGTCCGACATTATATCAATATGTGAAATTTGTGGATGCAGTTCGCAAATATCAGCAGCAAATACCATTCCCGGAAGCAGTGGAAAAAGCAATTGACGAATGTATCAAAAAAGGTATTCTTGCAGAGTTTTTAAGGAAGAATAGAGCAGAGGTGTTAAGAGTGAGCATATTTGAGTATGATGAAGAAAAACATATGAGGATGGAACGAGAAGAAAGTCGGGAAAATGGAATTGCGATTGGAATAGTTAAGACCGCTCAAAAGTATCATGCAGAGAAAGAACAGATTATCAATCAAATCAGTGATGAATTAAATGTGTCACATCAGGAAGCAGAAACAATATATTCTGAAGTAGAAGAGTATATAAAAACATCTCAAGAAGAAAAATAATAAAAAATATGCAAGTTGCATAAAAACATTTTGCAGAAAATATGCAATACCGCTGAAATTACCAAACGTAATTGACGGCGGTATTTTTTGTTACTATAATATAAATAAATGAAACGGGTTTCAGAAATGCGTTTCACAAACAGAAGAGAAAAAGACATGAATAAATAAAAAGACAAGAAAAGGAGAGAAGGAGTTATGAAACTGGCAGTTGTAGGAAGTATCAACACGGACATGACCGTAATAGCGGAGAGAATTCCACTTAAGGGTGAGACATTGATGGGCGATAGTTTAAGCTATATTCCAGGTGGAAAAGGCGCAAACCAGGCTGTTGCTATGGCAAAGCTTGGTGCTGAAGTTGAGATATTCGGCTGTGTTGGTGATGATGACAATGGACGCAGAATGCTAGATAATCTGAACAAGGTTGGCGTAAAGACAGAGCATATCCAGGTTTTAGAAGGTGTGCCGACAGGAATTGCGATGATTACGGTCGGAGACAATGACAACACAATTATTGTTGTCCCAGGTGCAAACGGAAAGGTTGATAAGGCTTATGTGGATGGAATCAAAGATGAACTGGTGAAATATGACATGGTAGTTCTTCAGCATGAGATTCCGCTTGAGACAGTTCATTATATTGCAGAGTTTTGTTACGAAAAAGATATTCCGGTCGTATTGAATCCGGCACCGGCAGCGGAAGTGCCGATGAGTATCATTGACAAAGTTACATATGTGACACCGAACGAGCATGAAGCAGTGCTGATTTTTGGAGACGAGTTGAGTACAGAAGATCTTTTGAAGAAGTATCCGGAGAAGCTTGTGATTACACAGGGATCCCGAGGAGTGTCTACATGCCTGAAAAATGGAGAAGTGCTGACAGTACCGGCAAGAAAAGCAAATGTAGTGGATACGACAGGAGCAGGAGATACGCTGAATGGGGCATTTTCTGTAAGAATTGCAGCAGGTGATGATATGAAGAGTGCTCTTACTTATGCGAATGTAGCGGCAAGCCTTTCCACGGAGAAATTCGGTGCACAGACAGGAATGCCGACAGCAGAAGAAGTTGCCAATGAATTGAAATAAACAGAAGAAAAATGGGGAACGGATCATTGACTAGCATAAGAGAAGTGGCAAAGCTTGCCGGAGTATCTCCGGCAACGGTGTCACGTGTGATGAATGGGACGGCCAACGTAAATGAAGAGAAGAAAAAACGCGTGGAGGCAGCGATTAAGGAGACAGGATTTCAACCAAATGAACTGGCGAGAGCTTTGTATAAGAAGTCATCGAAGATGATCGGGATGATCGTGCCGGATATTGAAAACCCGTTTTTTAGTGAGCTTGCGAAAGCGGTGGAAGATACGGCATATCAGAACGGATACCGGATTCTTCTTTGCAGTTCGGGTGGAGACGAAGAGAAGGAGGCTGTAAACATTCAGATGTTCAATCAGCTCCGGGCAGATGGAATCGTTGTGATGACGAACTGCGCAGAGACAGGGAAAGTGTTGGAGGACTGTCCGATACCGGTCGTCCTTGTTGACCGCAAGCTTGATGGATTTAAAGAAAATGCATTAATTGAGGCGGACAACTACAAAGGCGGCTGTCTGGCAGCAGAGCATCTGGTGAAATGTGGCAGCAAGAATATTGTCTGTATGAAAGAGCCGACCGGTTATTCCAGCGGGCGCAGACGATACGAAGGTTATCTGGATGTGTGTAAAAAATATAATCTTAAAGAACAGAGTGTGGACTGTCGTTATAATTATGAGAGTGGACTTCGGGCAGCAGAAGAGATTCTTAAGAAGTATCCGGAAGTTGACGGGGTAGTTGCAGGAAATGATATTGTAGCAATGTCGGTATATAAGGTGTTCGCAAGACACGGAAAGAAAATACCGCAGGAAGTTCAGCTTGTAGGATTCGATGATGTCGGGTTTGGCGAATTATTTATTCCAGAGCTGACGACTATACATCAGCCGATCCGGGAGATGGGACACTTGGCGGCGGAGATTATTCTCAAAGCTGTGAATGGGGAATCTTACGAGAAGAAAAATGTATTTGACGTGAAGCTTATCGAGCGGGAGACAACAAAAAACAATAGAAAATGTTCGCATGAGAGTAGAGAAAGGTAACACAAGAGATTATAGAAAAGAAGTGAGTACAGAGAAAACCCGATGCTCACTTTTTTGATGTCAATTATATAACAAAAAAGGTTCTGACCGAATACACAAAGTATGTTTCACTGACAAATTTTTGAATTTAATCTATGCTTAAAATTTGATTAATCTGCTCTTGACGGTAATTTCTGGAAGCGCGCAATGATGTTCGGATTGTGTTTAACTGGTCGGTATCCTTTTGTAAAGCAATCTGTGCAGATTGCAGCATTGTCTGACATGCCTGGGATGATGGTGAACCGGAGCTTTGTTTTCGTTGGATAGATACGATTGGAGACTGAAGTTTCATCAGTTCCTCATGGGTAAGGGAAGTCTTTTTGCCGGAAATTTTTATACTTGCATTGTTCAAAATACGTAGGCTGATCGGAGCATCTGCAATTCCGTTACGGCTTTTAGAAATGTTAGAAATGATGTTGTGTGCGCTTCGGAAAGAAATGTGATCTTTCTGAACAAGAAAATCAGCAATGTCAGTAAGGACAGAATCGTTGTGTGCAGTAAAAACTTCCATGCGGTCATAGTGGAATGTTATGTTGTCCAATGTCCCAATAAATAGTTCTAAAATTCCCCTTAATTCATTTGTCATCTGCCAGTATGGTGTCATGCATTCAAACAGATCGCGAGAGTGACTGAAAGAGGTGCCTTTTAAACACATAAGTATATCCATATATGAGCTGGTCAGATGAGATGTTTTGCTTCGGATGTGTTCCAAAGACAATGCATTTTTCTTTTGGGGCATAATGCTGCTACAACAGGAATAGGCATCAGAGATGGAGAGGTAGCTGCATTCTGCGGATGACCAGGTATAAAGGTCCTGTGCAAACCGCGAAAGTGTTGAACCCAGAGTAGAAAAATGGGAGGCAAGCTCTAGTAAGTAATCTCTGGATGCAACTGCATCCAGGGCATTGACGATAATACCATCAAATCCAAGAAGTGAAGCGGTATATTCGCGGTCGATAGAAAATGAAGTTCCAGCCAGTGCACAGGAACCAAGAGGAGATTGGTTCAATGTTGGATAGGCAGAAAGAATTCGATTAAAATCTCGGTCTACTGCTTCTGCTATGGCAAGAAAATAAAAATCCAGTGTAATGGGCTGGGCTGGCATGCAGTGGGTATAGCCGGTAAATATTTTTCCTTGGTTTTGTTCGGCAAGAGTTCTTAACTGTTGCATAAAATAAAGCAGACGATCAAGGAGTATAAGAAGCTCATCACGGATACTCATACGAAGAATGGTAGGAGTCATGTCGTTGCGGCTACGTGCTACTTGCATTTTGCCGTTTAATTCTGCACTGAGATTACGAGTAATATATTCTTCGAAATTTAATAGATAATCTTCATTTACTGGATTATATCCGATTGTCTGTGGGTGCATGTCCATAAGCGGAATGATGAACTGCAAAAGAGAACGGGCCTCATCTTTGGTAAGAAGTCTCTGTTTGTGCAGCATGGTAATGTGGGCGATATTGGTCAGAAGAAGATTTTTGTAACAATGCTCCATATCGCTTTGCAGGAATGGAGAATAAATGTATTGGCAGACAATATTGCTTGGTTGAAAATTTAAGTGGTTTCTGGCTGTTGTGGCTTGGGTAACGTATGTACCGGAGCCCTGTTTTTTTGCCAATAGACCGGCAGAGACAAGGCTGTCGACTGCCTGACGGATGGTTGTGCGGCTGACGCCGAAAAACTGACAGAGCTCTGGCTCTGTCGGAAGTTTCTGACCGACTTTCCATTCACCGTTTTCTATTTTTTTGCGAATCGAGTTTTCGACCTGATAATACAGTGCGATTCCTTTTTCTGGATTTTGTATACTGTTTTTCACTTAAAACCTCCCGAAAATATAAAGAATATCAAATTTTTACAAAGATTATGTTTTTTTTCATAATTGATTATAGTACTTATTTTGAGTAAATTCAAATGCAAGCGCGCTTATTGTGAAGAAATCGTTATTGTTAAATGATGATTTAGATAATTAACAAAATATAAAAATCTTAAAAAGGCCTGAAAATAAAGGGGAAATGAAAAAATAATATAGAAAATCTATAAAAAGACTGCGAATATTGACATGATAAATAGAAAAATGTACTATATTCGTATCTTAAGAATGATGAAATGCATTTCAAAAGTAACATGGCAATAAAGGATGAAGGAGGTAGTTTATGGATGAGAAAAAAGGAATTGCAAAGATTGCAAAATACTTTGTGAATTTCCAATATGGTTTATCGATCGTGATGGCGCTGTTGCTTCTTGCTATGATCGGCTATGAAGTTGTTATGCGTTATGTTTTTAAATCATCTTTGATGGGAGTAGAAGAAGTTATGGTATTTCCAATCATCTGGCTGTATATGCTCGGTGGAGCCAATGCTTCTTATGAAAAAAGCCATATTGAATGTGGAATTTTAACTCTTTATATTAAAAAAGAACATTCAATGCTTATATTTAACCTTGTAAAACGAATCATCTGCGTAGTAATACTTGCATGGATTACTTATTGGTCTTTCTATTATTTTTATTATTCACTGACGACTTGGAAAGTGGCAGATATTACATATGCACCAATGTTCTTCGCGAACCTGGCAATGACAGTTGGTTTTGTGCTGATGCTGATTTATGCAATCCGTGATGTGATTCAGGTTACAAAAGATTTGAAAGCATATAACAAAAAAGTGGAAGGAACGAAGGAGGTGTAGCGATTATGATGGAAAATGCTTTGCTTATTATTTTACTGGATATAATACTTCTTGTATTTTTGCTTATGATGAGTATTCCTCTTCCGGTATGTTTCTTGGGAGCGCTGATGTTCTTAAGTGCATTTGGAAATGTATCCATGAAAACAATGCTTGTGTGGGTGTTCTCCCAGTCAACCGGAACTGTTCTTCTTGCCAGCCCGCTATTTATTCTAGCCGGAACGTATATGGGCGGCAGTGGTATAGCCAAGCGGCTTCTAGATTGTGCGGATTCATTTATCGGACATATCAAATCCGGACTTGGAACAGTAGCAATTGTTGTATGCGCAGTTATGGGAGCGATTTCTGGTAGTGGATTTACAGGAGTTGCAGCAACTGGTCCTATCATGATTCCTAGAATGGAAGAACAGGGATATGAAAGAGGTTATGCGACAGCACTTGTTACAGTATCTTCCGTACTTGGACTTCTGATCCCGCCAAGTGTAGTCATGATTATGTTCGGATGGGTTACAGAGACATCAATTCTTGCATGTTTTCTTTCTACATTAGGACCTGGACTTTTGATTACGGCGTTATTTATCGTAATACATGTAATCTGGAGCAAAAAGTTTGATTTAAAAGTACTGGAGAAAAAGCCAGTCGATGAATATCTGAAAAATGTAGGTTCCAAGACATTTAAGGCGATTCCGGCACTGATTATGCCATTGATTATCCTTGGTGGTATTTATGGTGGTGTATTCACAGCAACTGAAGCGGCAGCGGTAAGTGCAATTTACGCGATTCCTGTAGGAATCTGGGTATATAAAGCCTGTACAATTAAAGGATTCCTTCAGATGACAAAAGAAGCATCCAGTACAATTGGTTCTATCATGGTCATGATTGTATGTTGTCTGATGCTTAGCCGTGTATTTACTATTTACAGAGTGCCGTCACTGGTGCTCGACCTTCTGATGGGAATTACAACAAACAAATATCTGTTACTTTTTATTATTGATATTTTCCTTTTCCTCGTTGGAATGATTGTAAACGATACAACAGGAGTCCTGATTTGTGCACCGCTTCTGATGCCAGTCATGACACAGCTTGGAGTCAGCCCGGTACATTTTGCGGCAATCATGGGCGTAAACCTGGCAATGGGAGGAGTTACACCACCATATGCAAGTATTCTTTACCTTGGAATGCGAATAGGAAAAGCGGAATTTCATGAAATCTTAAAACCGACTATGACATTTTTAATTCTTGGTTATGTGCCGGTTGTATTTCTTACAACATATATTCCGGATCTTGCACTTGCAATTCCTAGAATGTGCGGATTCAGTGTTTAGAGGAGGTGCTTCAGATGAAAATGAGAAAACGGTTAATTGCAATTTCGTTAGTTCTTGTAATGACAGCGGGACTGGCAGCGTGTGGAAACAAGACAAATCAGAATGGTGAGCAGAATTTCTTCTTAAAACTGAGCCATTACCGTGCAGAAGGTTCCGTCGCAGATGTGGATATTAATAAATTTGCGGATGAAGTAAATGCAGCAGATGATTCTCTGGAAGTCTGGGTATACCCGGCAGCACAGCTTGGAGATTACACAACAGTACAAGAACTGGTAAGTATCGGAGATGTGGAAATGCAGTTTGCGACACTTGGAACAAGTGTGGATAAATATCTTGGAATCACAAGTGCACCGTATATTTGTTCCAACTGGGATGATGCTTATAAGATTTTTAATAGAGACAGTGAATTCACAGCTACGATCGCAGAGCATCTGGCAGATCAGAATATAAAGCTGCTATCCGTATATCCGCTTTATTTTGGAGGCGCTATCATGAATAAAGAAGTTGATGATCCGGCATCTATGAAAAATCAGGGAATCAAAGTTCGATGCCAGACAATGAAAGGACCTGAGCTTGTAACAACAATGCTTGGATATATTGCAACACCAATGGCGTTGAATGATTGTTTTACATCGTTGCAGACAGGTGTTATCGATGGAATGATTGGTTCTGGTGCTGAAGGCTATTATAGCAGTTACAGGGATGTGGCAAAGTATTATCTTCCGTATAATGACCATTTTGAAGTATGGTATCTCTACATTAATATGGATAAATGGAATGAAATGTCTAAAAAACAGCAGGAAGTATTACAGACAGCAGCAAATCATCTGGAAGACGAAAGATGGAAAGAAGCGCCGACCCAGACAGAAGAATATGAACAGAAGCTGGAAGATTATGGTGTTCAGATCATTAATTTTACAGATGAAGAGTTAGATGCTTTCTATGAGAGATGTCAGAAAGAAGTATGGCCGAAGCTGACAGAGCTTTATGGACAGGAAGCAGTTGATATGGTACAGAATCTTACAAAATAAAAATATTTTGGAACAGGAGGAGCGGACATGTTGGAATCCTTTCGAATCATTACAAATAATCCGGCGGTCGTAGAAAAAAATTATGCAGAAAATGAATATTATGATGTGGATGTTCTGAAATTATTTCAGATGGTTGCCGGTGAGACCGCCAAAGGTTACCGCCTGCTTAGCCACCCGCTGACAAGTAGTGTGCGGCCGGATATTACTCCGTATAAAACGGTTTTTTTATCAAAAAGCAGAGGCTGTGTGGATGCGGAATCCCAAATTTTGATTGAACAAGCCATTGCCTATGCGGAAAGATTGTATGAGATTCGGGAGATTCCAATTTATCAAAGGTGGGATGACAAAGCAAAAAATGATTTTCAGTTGATTGACTTGTCTATTACGGAACGGGCATTGGAAATCGCTGGAGCTTAAGAAAGAAGATTGGGAGGAAGCAATATGAAACTGACGTTGAATAAATTTTATGTCAAAGATATTCAGTTTGCAGATGAGAGCAGTTATAAAGACGGAGTACTCTATATATGTAAAAGAGAACTGGCAGAATATCTGATGGAAGACAGCAATATCGCAGCTGTGGATTTTGATATCGCAAGACCTGGAGAATCGGTAAGAATTATTCCGATTAAAGATGTAATCCAGCCGCGTTACAAACAAAGTGGAACTGGACAGGTATTTCCAGGATATGTTGGAAGTGTTGAGACTGTAGGCAATGGAGAAACAAATGTACTTGAAACTTGCTGTGTGGCAACTTCCGGACAGATTGTAGCATTCCAGGAAGGGATTATAGACATGTCCGGACCGGGAGCTGATTTTAACAGCTTTTCAAAAATGAACATTTTGGTGCCACTGATTACACCGGTACCAGATCTTCACAAACATGTACATGAGGCAACAGTACGAATTGCAGGACTTAAAACAGCAGCCTATATGGCAAAGCAGACATTAAATCTTGAACCAGATGAGACGGAAACATTTGAGCATGAGTCCATACTGGAAATGGGTGTAAAATATCCGAATCTTCCAAAGGTTGCCTATGTGGATATGGTTCAGTGCCAGGGGTTGATGCACGATACTTATGTTTATGGATTAAATGTAAAAGGCATTCTTTCGACCATGATTGATCCGCTTGAAATTCTAGACGGTGCAATTGTGAGTGGAAATTGTGCGGCACCGGGACATAAGAATGCAACAATCCATCATGAGAATAATCCGATTGTGTTAGATCTTCTTCGTAGACATGGAAAGGATATTTGTTTTGTAGGAGTGCTTTTGAGTAATGAAAGTGCAATGTTAAATGAAAAGAAGCGGGCAGCCTATTATACAAGTAATCTGTCAGAACTTCTGGGAGTAGATGGAGTTATTGTAAGTGAAGAAGGAGGAGGAAATCCAGAGACGGATTTGATGCTCAACTGCAAATTTCATGAACGCAAGGGAATTAAGACAGTTCTTGTTACAGATGAGTATTGCGGAAGAGATGGGTCTTCTCAGGGACTTGCGGATGTGACACCTGAAGCCGATGCAGTTGTAACGAATGGAAATGGTAATCAGTTTGTTACTTTGCCGAAGATGGATAAAGTAATAGGAAACCAGGAAAATGTAAGAATCATTACCGGTGGAAATTCTGAGAGTATCAATGCAGATGGAACAGTGTCAGTAGAAATCGCGGCAATTATGGGATCCTGTTGTGAAATGGGATATGAACATATGATGACAAAATTAAGATAGGAGGTGCGACATGAAGAAAATCGTTTATTATGTAAATCAATTTTACGGACAGATTGGTGGAGAAGAGGCGGCAGACCAGACGCCGATCGTAAAAGAAGGAAGTGTCGGACCAGCTGTTGTAATGCAGGAGGCACTGAAAGATATTGGCGAGGTTGCCGCAACGATCGTTTGTGGTGATAATTATTTCGCGGATCATCAGGATGAAGCTCTGGAAGAGATATTAAAAGTAGTAGAAGAAAAGACACCGGATCTGTTTGTTGCCGGTCCTGGATTTAATGCAGGCCGTTATGGGTTAGCGTGTGGAACAATTTGTGATGCAGTGGCTGCAAAATATAAAATTCCGGTACTTACCGGTCTTTATCCGGAAAACCCGGGAGCAGAAATGTTCCATAAGACAGTATATATAGTAGGAACTCCGATTTCGGCAGCAGGTATGAGAAAAGTTATTCCTGTTATGGTAAAGCTTGCGAGAAAGATGCTGACCGGTGAAGAAATTGGATTCCCAGAGGAAGAAGGATATATTCCTCGGGGCTTTCGAGTAAATGTTCACACAGAAAAGACAGGAGCAGTTCGTGCGGTAGATATGATGATTGCAAAACTGAAAGGCGAACCATTTACAACAGAGTTGCCGATGCCTGTATTTAATAAAGTACATCCGGCCCCGGCAGTGGCAGATTTAAAACATGCAAAGATTGCGCTTGTAACATCTGGAGGAATTGTGCCAAAGGGAAACCCGGACCATATTGCATCTGCAAACCCAGATAAGTTTGGAATATATGATATTGCGGAACTTACAGATCTTACCGGAGATAAGTTTATGACAGTTCATGGTGGTTATGATCCGGTATATGCAACGGAAGATCCGGACAGAGTTGTTCCGCTTGATGCACTTCGGGCTATTGAAAAAGAAGGCGGAATCGGCGAAGTATTTGGCAAATTGTATTCGACAGTAGGAAATACAACAGCAGTAAGTAGTGCCAAGAAATTTGCAGAGGAAATTGCGGCTGATATGAAAAAGAACGAGGTGTCAGCAGCAATCCTGACTTCCAATTGAGGAACCTGTACTCGTTGCGGTGCAACGATGGCGAAGACATTGGAGAGTCTTGGAATCCCAACGGCACATATTTGTTCAATTGTTCCAATTTCGGAAGCAGTAGGTGCAAACAGAATTATTCCGGCTACCGGAATTCCGTATCCGACTGGAAATCCAGAATTGCCGGCAGACGAAGAATTTACAGTAAGAAAGAAAATGGTTCAGAAAGCGCTTGATTCTCTGAAGACCACGATTGAAGAACAGACAGTGTTTGAGTAGGTGATTCGTATGATTAAAAAGACATTTTTCCCAATTGCATTTTTCTTTATTGCAATCTCGTGGATAGCGGCGGAAAAGAATATGGATATATGGTGGATTCCTGTTACAGCTGGAATCGGAATTGTATTCTTCCTGCTGGATCGGATTTTTAAACCATGGCAGGAAAGTAAAAATCGATAAATATTGATATAAAAACAAACCCTCAGAAGTAAAAGTTTAAACGCCCCCTTTTCCATTTTTATTTAAACTTTTAAACTGAGGGTTTGCATTTTAGGGGAAAATAGTGTACAATTGAAAATAATATGGAAAAATATGATTTTGCTCTTGACAATAAAAAGAGCTTTGTGCTATAGTAAAAAATGCGCTATTGTGGAAAGTTATGCCATGATATTGCACGAAAAACTGAGTCACAAAGCTCTTTTTCGTCGTTTTAGCGATAACAGGGCATTTTGCGGACCACAAAAAAAATAAGAGGAGAGTGAAACGTCAATATGGAAAAGAACAGAATTCGTCCCATGAAAAGCGGAAAAAGCTCACGAATGAGTTATTCCAGACAAAAAGAAGTTCTTCAGATGCCGAACCTGATTGAAGTGCAGAAGGATTCTTATGATTGGTTCCTTAAGTCAGGATTGAAGGAAGCATTTGAAGATATTTCCCCAATTACAGATTATAGCGGTAAATTAAGCCTGGAGCTTGTTGATTTCACACTGTGTGAAGATGATGTGAAATACAGCATTGATGAGTGTAGAGATCGTGATGCAACTTATGCAGCACCGCTGAAAGTCAGAGTAAGACTTCATAATAAGGAGACGGATGAGATTAACGAGCATGAGATCTTTATGGGAGATCTGCCGCTGATGACACGTACTGGTACATTTGTAATTAATGGTGCGGAGCGTGTAATCGTAAGTCAGCTGGTACGTTCCCCTGGTATTTATTATGCAATTGCACATGATAAGCTGGGTAAAAAGCTTTATTCCTCTACTGTCATTCCGAACCGTGGTGCATGGCTGGAGTATGAGACAGATTCCAATGACGTTTTTTATGTTAGAGTAGATAGAACAAGAAAGGTGCCGATCACAGTACTTATTCGTGCTCTTGGAATCGGTACAAATCCGGAGATCATTGAACTCTTTGGTGAAGAACCGAAGATTATGGCAAGTTTTGAGAAAGATGCTGCAACAAACTATCAGGAAGGACTTCTTGAATTATATAAGAAGATCCGTCCGGGTGAGCCACTTGCCGTTGACAGTGCAGAAAGTTTAATCACAAGTATGTTCTTCGACCCAAGACGTTATGATCTGGCGAAAGTAGGACGTTATAAATTCAATAAAAAGCTTCTTCTCAAGAACCGTATTTCAGGACATGTTCTTGCGGAGGATGCAGTAAGCCCGATTACAGGCGAGGTAATCGCTGAGGCTGGAACAAAGGTGACAAGAGAAATTGCAGATCGGATCCAGAACGGAGCTGTTCCGTATGTATGGATCGACAGACCGGAAGAAGAGAGAAATGTCAAAGTTCTTTCTAATATGATGGTAGATCTGAAGGAAGTTGTTGACATTGATCCGGAAGAGGTCGGTGTAACAGAACTTGTTTACTATCCGGTACTTGCAAATCTCCTTGAGGAAACAGCAGGAGATATCGATGAGCTGAAAGCGGCTATCAAGAGAGATATCCATGATCTGATTCCGAAGCATATTACAAAAGAAGATATCATGGCTTCTATTAACTACAATATGCATCTGGAGTATGGTCTTGGTAATGATGACGATATCGACCACTTGGGTAACAGACGTATCCGTGCGGTAGGAGAACTTCTTCAGAACCAGTACAGAATCGGTCTGTCCAGAATGGAAAGAGTCGTAAGAGAGAGAATGACAACTCAGGATCTGGAAGGAATTTCGCCACAGTCCCTGATCAACATAAAGCCAGTAACTGCAGCGGTAAAAGAATTCTTCGGATCTTCTCAGCTGTCACAGTTCATGGATCAGAACAACCCGCTTGGTGAGCTGACTCACAAGAGACGTCTGTCTGCCTTAGGACCTGGTGGTCTTTCAAGAGACCGTGCCGGATTCGAGGTTCGAGATGTACATTATTCCCACTATGGAAGAATGTGCCCTATCGAGACGCCTGAGGGACCTAACATTGGTCTGATCAACTCACTGGCAAGTTATGCAAGAATTAACGAGTATGGATTTATTGAAGCTCCATATCGTAAGATTGACCACTCCGATCCGGAGAATCCGCGTGTAACAGACGAAGTTGTTTATATGACAGCGGATGAAGAGGATAACTATCATGTAGCACAGGCCAACGAGACACTGGATGAGGAAGGACATTTTGTTCATAAGAACGTATCCGGTCGTTACCGTGAAGAGACTCAGGCTTATGAGAGAAAAGCATTTGACTATATGGACGTATCTCCTAAGATGGTATTCTCTGTTGCTACAGCTTTGATTCCATTCCTTCAGAATGACGATGCTAACCGTGCGCTGATGGGATCCAACATGCAGCGTCAGGCAGTACCGCTTCTTATGACAGAGGCACCGGTAGTCGGAACAGGTATGGAAGAAAAAGCTGCTGTTGACTCAGGAGTATGTGTAGTCGCTGAGGAAGCAGGAGTCGTTGAGCGTTCAACATCAGCAGAAATCCAGATCCGCCAGGATGATGGAAAACTGAAAAAATATAAACTTACAAAATTCCTTCGAAGCAACCAGAGCAACTGCTACAATCAAAGAGCAATTGTATTCAAGGGTGACAGAGTGGAGAAAGGCGATGTGATCGCTGACGGTCCGTCTACATCTAATGGTGAGCTTGCATTAGGAAAGAACCCGCTGATCGGATTCATGACCTGGGAAGGTTACAACTACGAGGATGCGGTCCTCTTAAGTGAGAGACTTGTTCAGGATGATGTATATACATCTATCCATATTGAGGAATATGAGGCAGAAGCCCGTGACACCAAGCTTGGACCAGAGGAAATCACTCGTGATATCCCGGGTGTCGGTGATGATGCGCTTAAGAATCTGGATGACAGAGGAATTATCCGCGTCGGTGCTGAGGTCCGTGCCGGAGATATTCTTGTTGGTAAAGTTACTCCTAAGGGAGAGACAGAGCTGACAGCCGAGGAGAGACTGCTTCGTGCAATCTTTGGTGAGAAAGCACGTGAGGTCAGAGATACATCTCTGAAAGTACCTCATGGTGAGTACGGTATCGTAGTAGATGCCAAGGTATTTACAAGAAGCAACGGCGACGAGATGTCACCGGGAGTGAATCAGTCTGTTCGTATCTATATCGCTCAAAAGAGAAAAATCTCTGTTGGTGATAAGATGGCCGGACGTCATGGTAACAAGGGTGTCGTTTCCCGTGTACTTCCAGTAGAAGATATGCCGTTCCTGCCAAATGGCCGTCCGCTTGATATCGTGTTGAACCCGCTGGGTGTGCCTTCACGTATGAATATCGGACAGGTCCTTGAGATTCACCTGTCTCTGGCAGCAAAAGCACTTGGATTCAACATTTCTACACCTGTATTTGATGGTGCGAACGAGATAGATATTATGGATACTCTTGATCTGGCAAATGACTATGTCAACTTAAGCTGGGAAGAGTTTGAAAAGAAACATAAAGAAGAGCTGCTTCCGGAAGTTCTGGATTATCTGTATGAGAACAGAGATCACAGAAAACTCTGGAAAGGTGTTCCGATTTCACGAGATGGTAAAGTTCGTCTTCGTGACGGAAGAACAGGAGAGTATTTTGATAGCACGGTAACAATCGGACACATGCATTATCTGAAACTGCATCACCTGGTTGATGATAAGATCCACGCACGTTCAACAGGTCCTTACTCGCTGGTAACACAGCAGCCATTAGGTGGTAAAGCACAGTTTGGTGGACAGCGTTTTGGAGAGATGGAGGTATGGGCTCTTGAGGCTTATGGCGCATCTTACACATTGCAGGAGATCCTGACTGTGAAGTCTGACGATGTAATCGGTCGTGTGAAGACATACGAGGCGATCATCAAGGGCGAGAACATTCCGGAACCAGGTATTCCGGAGTCATTCAAAGTACTTCTGAAAGAGCTTCAGTCTCTCGGACTGGATGTTCGTGTACTTCGTGATGACAATACAGAGGTGGAGATTATGGAAACTTCCGATATGGGAGAGACCAGCTTCCGCTCACTGATCGAAGGAGATGGAAAATATCGTCGTGATGAGGAAGACTTCGGCAAACACGGTTATACAACTCAGGAGTTCCAGGGAGAGGAACTTGTAAATGAGGAACAGGAAGATGACGAAGACGATTACGATTCAGATTATGACGACGATAGTTTTGATGACTATGATGACATGTCAGATGATGAATAGAAAGGGGTGCCTGTATGCCAGAAAATAGTAAAGAACAATCATATCAGCCAATGACTTTTGATGCAATCAAAATCGGGTTGGCATCACCTGAAAAGATTCTGGAGTGGTCAAAAGGCGAAGTAACAAAGCCTGAGACTATTAACTATAGAACCTTAAAACCAGAAAGAGATGGTCTGTTCTGTGAAAGAATTTTTGGACCAAGCAAAGACTGGGAGTGTCACTGCGGTAAATACAAAAAAATCCGTTATAAAGGTGTTGTTTGTGACCGTTGTGGTGTAGAGGTTACTAAGGCAAGTGTACGTCGTGAACGTATGGGACATATTGCCCTGGCAGCCCCGGTATCTCATATCTGGTACTTTAAAGGAATTCCGAGCCGTATGGGATTGATCCTTGACTTGTCTCCAAGAACACTGGAGAAAGTATTATATTTTGCTTCTTATATCGTACTTGATAAAGGCGAGACAGACCTGCAGTATAAGCAGGTTCTGTCTGAGCAGGAGTATCAGGAAGCAAGAGAATCCTGGGGAAAAGGTTTCCGTGTTGGAATGGGAGCTGAATCTATCTTAGAGCTTCTTCAGGCAATCGACCTTGAAAAAGAATACGAAGAGCTGACAGAAGGCCTCAAAGGCGCTACCGGACAGAAACGTGCAAGAATCGTAAAACGTCTGGAAGTTGTAGAAGCTTTCCGTGAGTCTGGAAACAAACCGGAATGGATGATCATGACAAATGTTCCGGTTATCCCGCCAGATCTTCGTCCAATGGTACAGCTTGATGGTGGACGTTTTGCAACATCTGACCTGAATGATCTGTACAGAAGAATTATCAATAGAAATAACCGTCTGAAACGCCTTCTTGAGTTAGGCGCTCCAGATATTATCGTAAGAAATGAAAAGAGAATGCTTCAGGAAGCGGTAGATGCCCTGATCGACAACGGCCGTCGCGGACGTCCGGTAACAGGACCTGGAAACCGTGCACTGAAATCTCTGTCCGATATGCTGAAAGGTAAATCCGGACGTTTCCGTCAGAACCTGCTTGGTAAGCGTGTTGACTACTCTGGACGTTCCGTTATCGTTGTAGGACCGGAACTTAAGATTTACCAGTGTGGACTGCCGAAAGAGATGGCAATTGAGCTGTTCAAGCCATTTGTTATGAAAGAGCTTGTTCAGAACGGAACTGCACACAACATTAAAAATGCTAAAAAGATGGTTGAGAGACTTCAGCCAGAGGTTTGGGACGTCCTTGAGGATGTCATCAAAGAGCATCCGGTTATGTTGAACCGTGCACCTACACTGCACAGACTTGGTATTCAGGCATTTGAGCCGATCCTTGTAGAAGGTAAGGCTATTAAGCTTCATCCACTTGTTTGTACAGCGTTTAACGCCGACTTCGATGGAGACCAGATGGCTGTCCATCTTCCGCTTTCCGTAGAAGCACAGGCTGAGTGCAGATTCTTACTGCTCTCACCAAACAACCTCCTGAAACCATCTGATGGTGGTCCGGTAGCCGTTCCTTCACAGGATATGGTACTTGGTATTTACTATCTGACTCAGGAAAGACCAGGTGCAGCAGGAGAAGGTAAGATTTTCAAGAGTGTAAATGAAGCAATCCTTGCTTATGAGAACCAGGCAATCACACTTCACTCTAAGATTAAAGTACGTGTGACAAAGACAATGCCAGGTGGAGAAGAAATAACAGGAATTGTAGAGTCCACACTTGGACGTTTCATTTTCAACGAGATCATCCCACAGGATCTTGGATTCGTTGATCGTGAAAAAGAGGAGAACAAACTTCTTCTGGAGATTGATTTCCACGTAGGAAAGAAACAGTTAAAGCAGATCCTTGAGAAGGTTATCAATACACACGGAGCAACTGCAACAGCAGAAGTTCTGGATGCTGTAAAAGCAATTGGATATAAATATTCTACAAGAGCTGCCATGACCGTATCTATTTCCGATATGACGGTACCTCCGCAGAAACCACAGATGATCCAGCAGGCACAGGATACTGTAGACCGCATCACTAAGAACTTCAAACGTGGTCTCATCACAGAGGAGGAACGTTACAAAGAAGTTGTAGAGACATGGAAGGCAACTGACGACAAACTGACAGAGGCACTGCTTTCTGGTCTTGATAAATACAATAACATCTTCATGATGGCTGATTCCGGAGCCCGTGGATCTGACAAACAGATTAAACAGCTTGCAGGTATGCGTGGATTGATGGCTGATACAACTGGTCATACAATCGAGCTGCCTATCACTTCAAACTTCCGTGAAGGACTTGACGTACTGGAGTATTTCATGTCTGCCCATGGAGCACGTAAAGGTATGTCTGATACAGCTCTTCGTACAGCCGATTCAGGATATCTGACAAGACGTCTTGTTGACGTATCTCAGGAGCTGATCATTCATGAAGTAGACTGTGCAAAGAAAGATGCACCGATTCCTGGAATCTTTGTAAAAGCATTCATGGATGGAAAAGAAGAAATCGAAAGTCTTCAGGAGCGTATTACAGGACGTTACCTGTGCTATGACATTGTAGATAAAGATGGCAATGTTCTTGTTAAGAAGAACCATATGGTAACACCAAAACGTGCAGAACTGATCTGCAAGAAGGGTGTAAATGAGAACGGAGAACCATTAACACAGATTAAGATCCGTACAATCCTTACATGTCGCTCACACAGTGGCGTATGTGCAAAATGTTATGGAGCCAACATGGCAACAGGTGAGCCGGTACAGGTTGGAGAGGCTGTCGGAATTATTGCTGCTCAGTCAATCGGAGAGCCTGGTACACAGCTTACAATGAGAACATTCCATAATGGTGGAGTTGCCGGTGGAGATATCACACAGGGACTTCCTCGTGTCGAGGAGCTTTTTGAGGCAAGAAAGCCTAAGGGACTTGCAATCATCACAGAGATTGCAGGAACTGCGAATTTGAACGACACGAAGAAAAAACGTGAGATTATCGTAACAAATCATGAGACAGGTGAATCAAAAGCATATCTGATTCCTTATGGATCACGTATTAAGGTATCAGACGGAGCAGAACTTGAGGCCGGTGATGAGCTGACTGAAGGTAGTATCAATCCGCATGATATCTTAAGAATTAAAGGCATCCGTGCAGTTCAGGATTACATGATCCAGGAGGTACAGAGAGTTTACCGTCTGCAGGGTGTTGAGATCAACGATAAGCATATCGAGGTTATCGTTCGCCAGATGCTTAAGAAAATTCGTATCGAGGAGTCTGGAGATACAGAGTTCCTTCCGGGAACAAATGTAGACAGACTTGAGTTCGAGGATGTGAATGAGGTACTGGAGGCAGAAGGAAAAGAGCCTGCAATCGGAGAGCCGATCATCATGGGTATTACGAAGGCTTCTCTTGCAACCAATTCCTTCCTGTCAGCCGCTTCTTTCCAGGAGACAACAAAGGTTCTGACAGAGGCAGCAATCAAAGGAAAGATCGATCCACTGGTAGGTCTGAAAGAGAACGTAATCATCGGAAAACATATCCCGGCTGGTACAGGTATGAGAAAGTATCGTGATATCAGACTGAATAGTGAGTTATCTATGGATGACGATCTGTTCTTTGAAGAAGGATTAGATGATGATGACGATTTAGATATTCTGGATACAGATTTTTCAGATGACGATTTGTTAGAAGAAATTAAACTTACAACAGAAGAATAAGACTTGCGTAAGAGTTTTGAATGAAAGTACCGCCGCACGGATTTGTGCGGTGGTACTTTTTTTGTATAATAGGAAATTGCATTTCCTATTATACAAAAAGCCTCCGGCAGGATGCGCACTGCGGCGTATACTGAAGATGTCGCAAGCGACCACCGCAGGCGCTAGAATGTGCCCAGGCACATTCTTTGTTCTTGCCAAGCATACGACAAAAAGATACCTTGATAATACCTTTAGGCTGCCCTTGCTGGAGCAGCCTGAAGTGCAATTATGCACAAAAAAATAGGAATGAAGCGTGAAAGATTAATAGAAAACATAAAAAAGATAGTCAAGGCAAACTTTTTGATAAAACATTATTGACAATGATTATCATTAACAATATAATGAATGATGGAAATGATAATCAGTTTCAAATCGTGCGAGGTAATATATATGAGCCAAGAAGAGAGATTTCAAGAAGTATTAAATCAATTAAAGAAAGCTGGCTATCGGATTACCGAACAGAGAAAGCTTCTTTTACACATTATATTGAATAATGAATACTCCTCTTGTAAGGAGATTTATTATGCAGCAAAGAAGCAGGACGACAAAGTCGGAATTGCAACTGTGTATCGTACTGTGCAACTGTTGGAAGATATGGAACTGATCCATAAAGAGATGGTTGTGAGAATTTAGCGAGAAGAAGGAGTGGATTATGATGCCGTTAACGATGTTAAATCCAGGCGAAAGTGCATCTATCGTCCGGGTAGGCGGAAATGAAGAAACAAAAAGATTCCTGGAGAATCTCGGATTCGTAGCTGGAAGTGAGGTGAAAGTTATTTCCAGTAACGAGGGTAACATAATTGCCCAGATCAAAGAATCACGAGTTGCAGTCAGCAAAGGAATTGCTAATAAAATAATGGTCTAGGAGGAACGGGAGAATGACTTTAAGAGATGTGAAAGTTGATCAGACAGTATCCGTAGTAAAGCTTCATGGAGAGGGAGCTACAAAAAGAAGAATTATGGATATGGGAATCACAAAAGGAACCAGCATTTATGTCCGTAAAGTAGCACCACTTGGTGATCCGGTGGAAGTTACTGTACGTGGATATGAATTGTCTCTGAGAAAAGCAGACGCAGAGATGATCGAAGTTAAATAACCAATTAGAGAGTAAAACAGGAGGATGTAAAAAAATGGGAGTGAAGATAGCACTTGCCGGAAACCCGAATAGTGGTAAGACAACACTTTTCAATGCTTTGACAGGTTCCAATCAGTTCGTTGGTAACTGGCCTGGAGTTACTGTTGAGAAAAAAGAAGGAAAATGGAAGGAAGACAAAGAAGTTGTAATTATGGATCTTCCAGGTATCTATTCTTTATCACCATATACATTGGAGGAAGTTGTAGCCAGAAATTATCTGATCACAGAGCGTCCGGATGCAATCCTGAATATCGTAGACGGAACAAACCTGGAGCGTAACTTATACCTTACAACTCAGTTACTTGAGCTTGGTATCCCGGTTGTTATGGCAATTAACATGATGGATATTGTACGCAAGAATGGTGATGAGATCAACACAAAGAAACTTGCTGAGAAGCTTGGCTGTGAAGTTGTAACAATTTCTGCTCTGAAAGGTGATGGAATCAAAGATGCAGCTTCAAGAGCAGTAAAGCACGCCGGACAGAAAGCCGGACAGGAATCTGTGCATGAGTTCGCACCGGAAGTTGAGAACTACCTGAATGAGATTGAAGGCAGACTTGGATATGAAATTCCGGAAGAGCAGAAAAGATTTTACGCGATCAAATTATTTGAGCGTGACGATAAGATCAAAGATGCTATGAAAAATGCACCGGATGTTGAAGATATCATTGCTCGTGCAGAGAAAGAGATGGATGACGATGCAGAGAGTATCATCACAAATGAGAGATACAGTTTCATTGGTTCTATTATCGGAGACTGCTTAAAGAAGAATAAAACACAGGAACTGACAACATCTGATAAGATTGACCGTATCGTAACAAACAGATGGCTTGCACTTCCAATCTTTGCAGCAGTTATGTGGCTTGTATATTATGTGTCTGTAACAACAGTAGGTTCCATATTGACAGACTGGACAAATGATACATTGTTTGGTGAGTGGATTATTCCGGCAGCTCAGAGCTTCTTTGAAGGAATCGGATGTGCGGACTGGTTAACAGGTCTGATCGTAGACGGAGTTATCTCCGGAGTTGGTGCTGTACTTGGATTCGTACCTCAGATGCTTGTATTATTTCTTTTCCTTGCATTCCTTGAGTCTTGCGGATACATGGCACGTATCGCATTCATCATGGACCGTATTTTCCGTAAGTTCGGACTTTCCGGAAAATCATTTATCCCGATGCTGATCGGAACAGGTTGTGGAGTTCCTGGAGTTATGGCTTCCCGTACAATCGAGAATGACCGTGACCGTAAGATGACTGTTATGACAACAACATTTATCCCTTGCGGAGCGAAACTTCCAATTATCGCCCTGATCGCCGGAGCACTTTTCGATGGCGCTTCATGGGTAGCACCAAGTGCTTACTTTGTTGGTATCGCAGCAATCATCTGCTCTGGTATCATCCTGAAAAAGACAAAGATGTTCGCAGGAGATCCAGCACCATTTGTTATGGAGCTTCCTGCATATCATATGCCAACAGTTGGCAACGTTCTTAGAAGTATGTGGGAACGTGGCTGGTCCTTTATCAAAAAAGCTGGTACAATTATTACATTATCAACAATCGTTGTTTGGTTCTTATTGAACTTCGGTTGGACAGATGCTGGATTCGGAATGCTGAACTTCGATGGACTTGAGGGAGCAGCTATGGAGGCAGCACAGGCAGAGTGTATTCTTGCTAAGATCGGTAACTTGATTTCCTGGATCTTCACACCACTTGGTTGGGGAGATTGGAAGATGACTGTAGCAGCTATTACAGGACTTGTAGCGAAAGAAAACGTTGTAGGTACATTCGGACAGCTCTTCGGATTTGCAGAAGTTGCAGAAGACGGACAGGAAATCTGGGGAACACTTGCAAGCAGCATGTCACAGATCGCAGCTTACTCATTCCTTGTATTCAACCTTCTGTGTGCACCATGCTTCGCAGCAATGGGAGCTATTAAAAGAGAGATGAACAACACAAAATGGTTCTGGTTCGCAATCGGATATCAATGCTTACTTGCTTACCTCGTATCTCTTTGTATCTTCCAGTTTGGTACACTCTTCACAGGTGGCGGATTCGGTATTGGAACAGTAGCAGCAATCGTAGTTCTGATCGGTTTCCTTTACATGCTGTTCCGTCCTTACAAAGAGAGTACATCACTTAACACTAAAACCGTTTCAAGTGTAAAAGCAGCATCGAAATAATGATTATAATGTCGAAAAGTCTTTCTTCACCTGTGCTTGCACAAAGGTGAAGAAATGACCTTGAGACATAACATAAATAAGCAGAAAGAAGGGGATTTTATGATGGCATTGGCAGCACAGACAAGTATTTTATCTACAGGGATTGTAGCACTTGTAATAATTGCGATTGTAGCATGGATTATAAGAGGCATGATACAAAAGAAGAAGAGAAGTGGTACATTTATCGGATGTGATTGTGGGTGTGCCAATTGTCCACACTCCTGTCATAATTCAAAGAATAGTAATAGTCAGAGTGGCTGCGGCGGCTGTGGCGGGTGCTAGTCTGGAAAATGTATGACTTAGATTTAAGTCATATGATGTAAAATAATCTTATGTGTGAATAAATGTGTGAATAGATAGGGAAATCCTTGCAGATGAGTTTCATTTGCAGGGATTTTCTTTTGCGCTTTGCTCTTTTCAATGGGACGCAAATAGGGTAAAATAAATGCTAGGTGAATATGATGAATAAGAAATCTTTATACAAATTAGAATACAATAAAATAATTGAAAAACTGACAGAGCACGCAGGTTCTTTTGGAGGCCAGGAGCGTTGCAGAAAATTAAAACCAAAGACGGAAATCTCTGAAATTGAGAGAATGCAGGAAGAAACGGCCGCAGCATTTACACGGATCGTAAAGAAAGGACGTCCATCTTTTGGAGGCTGTAGTCCGGTAAGTGAATCTATGATGCGTCTGGAAATCGGAGGAACACTTGGAAGTGGGGAGTTACTTCGCATATGTAAGGTTCTGGAGACAGCAGGACATGTGAAGAATTACGGGCGCCATGACAATGCAGATGATATGCAGGATATATTGGACGGATACTTTGAACAGCTTGTTCCTGTAGCTATTTTGTCCACGGAAATCCGCAGATGTATTCCGGCAGAAGATGAGATTAGTGATGATGCAAGTCCGGAGCTTAAGAGAATCCGTCGTGCTATGGGGCAGATTAATGATAAGGTTCATGCAACATTGTCTTCCATGGTGAATGGTTCACTCCGCACATATTTGCAGGATCCGATTATTACGATGCGTGGGGATCGTTACTGTATCCCGGTCAAGGCCGAATACCGTGGTCAGGTCCCGGGAATGATTCATGACCAGTCATCAACAGGTTCTACTTTATTTATCGAGCCGATGGCAGTTGTAAAGCTGAATAATGATCTGAAAGAATTATATGGAAAGGAACAGGAAGAAATTCAGGTCATTCTTGCCAGGTTGAGTGCAGACGCAGCAGAATATGTTTCTGAAATCCGTACGGACTATGCAACATTGACAGAGCTTGATTTTATATTTGCAAGAGGAGCTCTTGCATTGGATATGAATGCCAGCAAACCGATGTTCAACCAGGAGAGAAGGATCCGTATCCGCGAGGGAAGACATCCGTTATTAGATAAGAAGAAAGTCGTTCCGATCAGTCTGACACTGGGCGGGGACTTTGATCTTCTGATTGTGACAGGACCGAACACCGGTGGTAAGACTGTGTCACTTAAGACAGTTGGGTTATTCCAGCTCATGGGACAGGCAGGTCTTCACATTCCGGCACTGGATCGTTCCGAACTTGGCGTATTCCGTGAAGTTTATGCAGACATCGGTGATGAGCAGAGCATTGAACAGAACTTAAGTACATTCTCATCACATATGACAAATGTAGTGTCATTTATCAAGCAGGTGGATGAAGATTCACTTGTACTTTTTGACGAGCTTGGAGCTGGAACTGACCCGACTGAGGGTGCGGCACTGGCAACAGCAATATTGAATCATTTGCATTGTCAGGGAATCCGTACTATGGCGACTACGCATTACAGTGAATTAAAGGTTTATGCCTTGTCCACACCAGGGGTAGAAAATGCGAGCTGTGAGTTCGACGTGGAGACACTTCGCCCGACGTATCGACTGCTTCTTGGAATCCCAGGAAAGAGTAATGCATTTGCAATTGCAGGAAAACTGGGACTTCCGGACTATATTATCGAGGAAGCAAAGACACATTTGACAGAGCAGGACGAATCTTTTGAGGACTTGCTGACAGATTTGGAGAGCAGCAGACGAACCATCGCGAAAGAACAGGAAGAGATTGCGGCTTACCGCCGTGAGCTGGAGGCTCTGAAGCAGGAGACGGCGCAGAAGAAAGAAAAGCTGGAAGAACAGCGTGACCGCATTTTACGAGAAGCAAATGAAAAAGCACATGCGATTCTGGCAGATGCCAAAGAGACAGCAGATGAGACAATGCGTAACTTTCATAAGTTTGGAAAGGCCAATGTTTCGGCAACGGAGATGGAAAAAGAGCGTGAGCGCCTGAGAAAGAAGATGGAGAAGACACGCGAGGGCATGACAGAGGAAGTGAAGAAGCCGAAGAAGCAGTATAAGCCATCTGATTTTAAATTAGGCGAGACGGTTAAAGTTCTGAGCATGAATCTGACCGGAACAGTGCATTCACTGCCAGATACAAAAGGCAACCTTATGGTTCAGATGGGAATCCTTAGCTCAAAAGTACACATTTCTGATCTGGAGATTGTTGATGAGAAGCCGGCATATCTGAAAAAGACTGCTGCAAGAACAAGTAAAGGTAAGGTGAAGATGGGCAAATCTTTGTCCGTAAGCCCGGAAATCAATCTGCTTGGAAAGACCGTTGACGAGGCGGTCGCAGAGCTGGATAAATATTTGGACGATGCGTCTCTGGCACATTTGACAAGTGTGCGCGTGGTACACGGAAAAGGAACCGGAGCTTTAAGAGCGGGCATCCACCAATATCTGAAACGTCAGAAGCATGTGAAATCTTACAGATTAGGAGCATTTGGCGAAGGAGATGCCGGAGTGACGATTGTAGAACTGAAATAATGCAAAAATCAGGGAGAATAAATAATGGTTAATAAACAGAAAATTTTGATCGTGGATGACGATGAGGCAATTGCAGAGCTTGTATCTTTGTATCTTGCAAAAGAATGTTTTGACACGATGATGGTTCATGACGGGGAGAAGGCGCTTGTAGCATTCGACACCTATCACCCGAATCTGGTACTTTTAGATTTGATGCTTCCGGGTATTGACGGGTATCAGGTCTGCCGCGAGATCCGTGCGCGGGCAAATACACCGATTATCATGCTTTCCGCAAAAGGGGAGGTTTTTGATAAAGTGCTTGGTCTGGAGCTTGGAGCCGATGACTATATTATGAAGCCATTTGATTCAAAAGAGCTTGTGGCGCGCGTAAAAGCAGTGCTCCGCCGTTATCAGGCAGTGCCGAAACCAGAGGTTCCTGCAGTAGATAAGGGAAAATGTGTGGAATACCCGGGAATCGAGATCAATCTGACGAATTATTCTGTTCTGGTCGATGGGCAGAATGTGGAGATGCCGCCGAAAGAGCTGGAGCTTCTTTACTTCCTGGCATCTTCGCCAAATCAGGTGTTTACAAGAGAGCAGCTTTTGGATCAAATCTGGGGATATGAGTATATTGGAGATACCCGTACTGTTGATGTGCATATTAAGCGTTTGCGCGAGAAGATCAAAGATCATAATGGCTGGAAACTTGCCACCGTATGGGGCATTGGATACAAGTTTGAAGTAAAGTAACAGATCAGGAAACCACATAGAAGAGGCATTGTATGAAAAGTACATTGTATTTAAAATTTATCATCATATATATGATTTTCGGGTTCATGAGTTTGTTCACAGTAGCAACGCTTACAAGAACATTGACAGAAGAACCTCTTGAACGGGATCTGGCTGCGGATGTTTATCAGGAAGCGAACCTGGTGGCAAATGAGTATCTGCCACATTATTTCCTTGAACAGATTGATGAAAGTGCTGTCCATACACAACTTGTTGGAATGGAAGCGCATCTGGACGGGGCAGTCTGGTTCGTAGACCGGGAAGGTAATATGATCACTTCCGCACATTCCGACGGATATCCGACAGCACCGACTGCGATTGAAGATTTTAACCCGGCAGAAATTGGCAGCGCAAAGTATGAAGTCGGAACATATCACGATTATTTTAAAGAAGATATGATCACAGTCATTGCACCGGTTGTACATGGATATTCCACACAAGGGTATCTGCTGATACACAAAAGCATGACTCAGATTGGACAATTACAGATTACGTTAATGAATGCAGCGTATATCACACTTGCAGTCATCTATCTGTTGTCATTTTCCATTTTGCTTGGAATTCAGTTTATCGTGTACAGACCGCTCTGCAAGATAACCGAGGCAGCGAAACAATATGCGTCCGGTAATCTGGACTATGAGATTCCTGTGAACACAGAAGATGAGATTGGTTATCTGTCAGCATCGCTGAACTTTATGTCTTCCCAGCTTCGGGATATGGAGGATTATCAGAAGAAATTTGTGGCAAATGTGTCACATGATTTCCGCTCTCCTTTAACATCGATCAAAGGGTATGTAGAGGCAATTGCAGATGGGACAATCCCGCCGGAAATGCAGGGAAAATATCTGAATATCATTTTATTTGAGACAGAGAGACTGACCGATCTGACCAAGGATCTCCTTACGTTGAATGAATTCGATACGAAGAATTTATTACTGGATAAAGTTCCATTTGACATTCATGAAATGATTAAAAATGTGGCAGCCTCCTTTGAGGGACGTTGCACGCAGAAAAAGATTTCTATTGAGCTGGTCTTTGCCAGAAAGCATTTGAAAGTAGTAGCAGATAAGCGAAAGATTCAGCAAGTGCTCTACAATTTGCTTGATAATGCGATCAAATTCAGTGACCAGGATTCAATCATTACGATTGAAACGACCGAACGTGGGGATAAGATCTACACGTCGGTCAAAGATTATGGAATTGGAATTCCGAGAAATGCACTGAATAAGATCTGGGAGAGATTTTATAAATCCGATCTGTCCCGTGGAAAAGATAAAAAAGGAACCGGCCTTGGGCTTGCAATTGTCAAAGAGGCGATACAGGCTCACGGTGAAAATATTAATGTAGTCAGTACAGAAGGTGTCGGTACCGAGTTCATTTTCTCGTTGCCGAAGGCAGAGGGATAAGGTATACTGTAAATATCTTCTTTGTTGAATATAAGGTTTGTAAAGGAGCCTGCGTGTACGCATGAAAGATGAGAAAGAACCATTAGAGCAAAAGCAGAACTCGGAAGAAGAGGAGTATTCTTTTTTACAGGAAATCATTAAAGATGAGGCAGGAGATCAGGCGAAGTGGAAACACGACGTCCTTAGAAGGATTCAGTTAGGATTAATATTCGGACTGGTGGCCTGCTTTACTTTTTTTGCGTGCAAACCGTGGGTGGAGAAGAGATTTGAAGAAGATCCGACGGAAGTAACAATTCCACAGGACGAACAGCAGGAAGAAAATCAGACACAGCAGGAAGAGGAACAAGGCCAGGAACAAAAAACCGTTCTGACAACAGAAACCTATCAGGAAATGCTGAATAATCTGAAGCAGGTGTCAGGAGAAGTGAGAAAAAGTGTTGTAGAGATTCAGGGCGCTGTTACAGAAGAGGAATTTTCGAAAGATCAGGAAGATAAGGAAAAGAGTATTTCCGGAATGATCGTGGCAGATAATGGTCAGGAACTTCTGATTCTCGCAGGAGAGCTTCCGGTAAAAGACGCGAAGATCATCCGTGTTACATTTTCCGGAGACAGTCAGTGCGATGCCATCTTGAAGAGCCGGGATGCAGGGCTGGGACTGTGTGTTTATGCAGTTCAGAGAAAGAATATTGCGGATGATGTATGGGCACAGATTGAGACAGCGACACTTGGCGGCTCAAAAGTTGTGTCCGAAGGCGATACAGTTATTGCTGTCGGGAAATTGTATGGCTGTGATACGATTGCCGGATATGGTGTGATCGAGTCTGGCGAAAATTATCTGGATAAGGCAGATGGACAGTATCAGACCATTTATACGGATGTGGCAGGAGATATTTCCGGAAGCGGAGTTCTTGTGAATATCCGTGGAGAGGTGATTGGAATTATCAACACTTCTGTCAGGTCAGATGATCAGACAAATAAGATTTCCGGATATGGAATTTCTGATATCAAAGGTGTGATAGAGTTACTTTCTAATGGGAAAAATGTACCATATCTTGGAGTGTCCGGTGTAGAGGTAAGCAGCGAGATGCAGGGACAGGGAATTCCACAAGGTGTTTATGTGAAAGAAGTCGATGCAGAATCTCCGGCTATGGCGGCAGGAATTCAGAGTGGTGATATCATTACCAATATTGCAGATACAGATATCATCAATCTTCTTGGTTATCATAATACGCTTATGAAGCAAAATGTGGGAGATAAAATTCTTGTTCGTGGAAAACGTCAGGGAACCGGAGGAGAATATGTGGATATTGACTTTGGAGTCACAGTTGGGTATAAACAGTAAGGAATACTATGCGAAACTATGATGGTGTGTTGCAACAATAACAGAAAATAGTGAACAAATGACAGCGGAAGCTGACTGATATAAAATTAAGAAAAGAAAGGCACGAATTATGAGATATATTGATACTCTTGTAGAAGGAGAAACAATTCGAAATATATATTTATGTAAAGGAAAGAGATCCGCAGAGACGCGGAATGGAAAGCCGTATGACAATCTGATACTTCAGGATAAGACAGGAACTCTGGACGGAAAAGTCTGGGATCCGAATTCCAATGGAATTGCTGATTATGATGAGAAAGATTTCATTGAAGTATTCGGAGATGTCATCAGTTATAATAACAATCTTCAATTGAACATCCGCCAGATCAGAAAAGCACAGGAAGGCGAATACATACCTGCAGATTATATGCCTTCGACAGAAAAAAGCGTAGATGGGATGTATGAAGAACTGCTTTCCTACGGAAGACAGATCAGCAATCCGTATCTGCGTGGAGTGATCGAGTATTATTTTGAAAAAGACGAGAAATTCATTCGCACATTCAAAGGACATTCCGCAGCAAAGAGTGTACACCACGGATTTGCCGGAGGACTCTTGGAGCACACATTGAGTGTTGTGAAATTCTGCGAGTATATGGTTGGACAGTATGATATTCTCAACAAAGACCTGCTTTACACAGCAGCTATGTGCCACGATATCGGAAAGACAATTGAGTTGTCACCATTCCCGGAAAATGATTACACAGACGATGGACAACTTCTTGGTCATATCATTATCGGAATCGAGATGATCGATGATGCAATCCGCGAGATTCCAGAATTCCCAAAACAGCTTGCAAGTGAGCTGAAACACTGCATCGTGGCACACCACGGAGAGTTAGAATACGGTTCCCCGAAAAAACCGGCACTGGCAGAAGCCATGGCACTAAATCTTGCCGACAACGCAGACGCCAAGATGCAGACATTAAAAGAAATATTCAAAGACAAAAAAGCCGGAGAGTGGCTTGGATATAACAGATTGTTCGAGTCAAACTTAAGAAAAACAACAATATAGTAATGTAATGGGGACGTAGCAAAACGTAAAAATACTACGTCCCCACCAGTGATGAAGGGTGTCCCTTTTTGTAAAAAGGGGTGCCCCAATTCTTATTATGAGGTATGAATATGCAGAAAAATGATTTGGGTACAGTGGCAATTGAAGATATTGGTGTCGGGGGAGAAGGCATTGGTAAAGTAGATGGGTATACTTTATTTATAAAAGATGCGATTATCGGTGATGTGGTTGAAGCCAAGATTGTGAAGGCAAAGAAGAACTACGGTTATGCAAGACTTATGAATATTGTTACGCCGTCTGAAAATCGTGTAGAAAAGCCAGCGTGTCCGATGGCGAGAAGATGTGGTGGCTGCCAGATTCAGGAGATGAAGTATGGAGCCCAGCTTGCATTTAAAGAAGGAAAAGTCCGTGGTAATCTGGAACGGATCGGAGAAGTCCCGACAGGACTTCTTGACAAAGTTATGCAGCCTATTGTTGGCATGGAAGAGCCATTTCATTATCGAAATAAAGCGCAGTTCCCAATTGGAACAGACAAAGAAGGACACATTATCACTGGATTTTACGCAGGAAGAACACACAGCATCATTCCGAATACAGACTGTGCACTTGGTGTAGCGGTCAATCAGAAAATTCTCGAGATTATTCTGCATTTTATGGAGAATAATCACATTTCTGCATACGACGAGGAGAAGCATAAGGGGCTGGTGCGTCATGTGTTGATCCGTTATGGATTCAAAACTGATGAAATCATGGTTTGTCTTGTGATTAATGGGGAAAAACTGCCACAGGCAGAAAAACTTGTGGATAAATTATGTGAAATCTCAGGAATGACAAGCATCACAATCAGTGTGAACAAGGCAAAAACTAATGTCATCATGGGAAATGAAATAAAACTGCTCTGGGGGCAGACGTACATCACGGATTATATTGGAAATGTAAAATATCAGATTTCCCCGCTTTCATTTTACCAGGTCAATCCGGTACAAACTGAGAAATTGTATGGACTGGCGCTTGATTATGCAGATTTAAATGGAAATGAGACGGTGTGGGATCTCTACTGTGGAATCGGAACCATTTCCCTGTTTCTTGCTCAGAATGCAAAGCAGGTATATGGAGTGGAAATCGTACCGCAGGCCATTGACGATGCAAGGAATAATGCGAAGATCAATGATATTACGAATGCGGAATTCTATGTAGGCAAGGCAGAGGAAGTTCTGCCGGAATATTACCGTGAATATCAGGAAAGTCATGGAGGAGAGACTGCCCATGCAGATGTGATCGTTGTGGATCCGCCACGCAAAGGCTGCGAGGAATCATTGCTACAGACCATTGTAGACATGCAGCCAGAAAAAGTTGTATATGTTAGCTGCGACAGCGCCACACTGGCAAGAGATGTTAAGTTCCTAAGAGAAAGCGGATATGAACTTAAAAAAATCACGCCAGTTGATCAATTCCCGAACACGGTTCATGTCGAGACGGTTGTTCTTTTGTCCCAACAAAAACCAGATGACACGATAGAGATCGACTTAGACTTAGATGAGCTGGATGCCACCAGTGCCGAGTTGAAAGCAACCTATCAGGAAATCAAAGATTATGTGCTGAAAGAATTTGGCTTGAAGGTTTCAAGTTTATATATTTCTCAGGTAAAACGCAAATGTGGAATTGAAGTGGGAGAAAACTATAATCTTCCAAAATCAGAAAATGCAAGAGTTCCACAATGCCCGAAAGAGAAGGAAGAAGCTATCAAGGCTGCCCTGGAATATTTTGCGATGATCTAAGGGCATCGCTGATTTCAAGGAGGAATAACACATGAAAAGCACATTTGAAAAAATGGGTGGAACCTACACACTTGGCGCAGACGGAATTTACTATCCGAATCTTGTCAGTACAGATGAAGAACCGCATTATGGGAAATATGGAATGATGCGAAAAACATATATTAAAGAGCATCGTCCGGCAATGTATTCACTGTATATGTTGGAAGACAGACTGATAGAACATCTGAATGCTGTGGACGATGAAGCACAGGAGAGAATGGATATTCTGGTACTTCAGATGATGGAAAAACAGGGTATTACGGAAGAAATGAAAGCTCGTGACCAGATGGAATGGGTCAGAGCGGTAAATAATATCCGGAATGCTGCAGAAGAGATTGTGTTAAAAGAATTAGTGTATATTTAAAGCGTGGAAAGCTCCTTCGGGAGCTTTTCGTTGATTATAGAAAATTTAAAGATGATAAAGTGTAAGGTGGAGGTAAAATTATATGAGAGATGATTTTTCACAAAGAACAAAGGATTTGTTAGCTAATAGAGTTGGATGGAAATGCAGTAATCCTAATTGTAGAAAAGCAACTCGTGGAGCAGGAACAGGAAAAGAGAATATCATAAATATTGGAGTTGCATCTCATATTACAGCAGCTTCTAAAGGCGGACCAAGGTATGATGAGAACATAACGTCTCAAGAGAGAGCATCAGCAGAAAATGGAATATGGTTATGCCAGTCGTGTTCAAAATTAATAGATTCAGATGTGAATAGATATACGATTACTAAATTGAAAAAATGGAAGGAAATTTCAGAGCAAATGGCAGTTCTTGATTTGGAAGAAGCAACAGCAGAGGAGCAACATGAGGATAAAGAACTTATAAAGTTCTTTGTACAATGTTTTGATCGTCCAGCATTTCAGGATAGAATATATCAAGAAGGAAGAATGGAAGATTTTGATAAGGCTATTGAGGATACTATTATCGCTTTAAATACGGGAGTTCTTAGAACCAGAGACGGAAGTATCTTAAAAAAAGCAGACGGAAAATCGTCTGTTGTAAATATAGAGTGGCGGGAGAAGCTTAATACAATTTGTGATATGTTGGTTGCACTAAGAAAACGATTAAAAATTGCAAAAGACACTGGAGCATATTCATTATATGGAGAAGATGATGTGATGTATTGTTTCTATGACAGAGATTTGGCAATATGGTTCGATTCAACAAGGGAAGAAATATTAAAGATATTATCTTCAATTTGTGAAGAAATAGGAATACATGGATTAGGTTTTCCTAGGAAACGGTACGAGTGGTAACTGATAATAATGGATAACTGTCATAAAAGGGCTATTGGAAGTAATAAATAATGATGAGCAGTTTACATTCCTGCGTGAAAAATATAGAGATGAAATAAACATGTTAGAAAATTTAAATAATAATGTGTGAGTATTTAAAATCCCGGTGCCCTTATGGTACCGGGATTTTAGAGTAATGCATACATGAAGATTGATTATAATTCCATATCATGTGACCTTTTCTTAGTTCGAGTAGGTTGATTTCTTCTAACTTCCTGTTTCCTCTGATATTCAAGTTCCCATGCACGATGGGAGAAGACATCAGGATCTTCCACATTGAGATAATCCACCTCATTGGTTGCAATATCACGACGGTGATAGTCATAATACTTACCAAAAGTACCTTTGAGCTGCTCAATCAGCTTATCCCGGAAATCAGGACGTATCTGGATTCTGGTGTCCAGCAATTCTGTATACTGTTCTGGTTCAGAACGAAATTTTTCTTCCCGGAAAGCGGCGGCATCTTTTTCAAGTTGTTTTTTGAGCGAGATGTCCTGAGAATCCAGGATATCAAGATTGTTATTCATCTGGCCGTATTTCTTGGATAGATTCGTCATATCTTTATCGGTAGAGCATTCTGCCTGGAAGATTAGCTGCTCTTTCCTTGATTTCAGTTCTTCGATTTCTTCGGTAATAGTGGTAAGCTGCTGATTTAATTTTATATGTTGGATGGGATTCAAAATACTGGTTTTATCCTTTTGCACATTCAGTTCTTTCCGTTCCGTAACTTTAGCTTTGAGTTTCTTTTTAACTGTGTTGTATTTATTCAGTATTGGATTAAAATGATTCATCCAGTCATGGATCACTTCTTTTTGCATTTCATTATGAAGTAAATGATATTGTGTAAAAATCATATGATTGCGGATTGCTTCTAATGTTTCAGCTATTATTGGAATAGACTTTTCTACAGCTTCAGCCAGTTTTGCTACCTTTGCTTTTAATTCTCGGAGCATTTTGTTATCCGCACGAATCTGACGGTTGATTTCACACCGGTCTGCTATCATGCCTTTCTTTTCCATATTCTGGGCAATGTAGCCTTCGTGGATGGTTGGCTGTTCAGTGATTCCCTGAGCTGCAAAACTGCGGTGATCAATGGCGGCATTTATCTGATTAAGGGCAAGCATTTTATTTACGGCATCTGCCCAGTTTGCTCTCCAGAGGCAGAGCTGTTCCTCGCTGTTCCATTGTTCGGAAATCGGGTTTTGTCTGCCATACCGGGTGCTTTTTGGATGTTTGTCGATACGTTCATAACCTTTCTCCTGTGCTGCCGAGGGAGTCAGATATACTTTCTTTTTCCCAGCTTTATAACGATACTGTTTTTCCCAGCCCTCTTTCTGAGCATCCTTAAATTCAGAAGCAGTAAATCCCTTTTCCTCTCCATCTTTGATGCATAGATATTCTTTTTCGGTTTTATACTGCCATGTTCCGTTTTCGTTTAATGGACGGACAGTAAGTAGAATGTGTGCATGGGGATTGTGACCATCTGTATCGTGAATGGCGAAATCGGCACACATTCCCATATCTACAAAATTCTTTTGAATAAAATTCTGAAGAAGAGAAATATTGCTGTCTTTATCCAACTCAATAGGGAGTGCGACAACAAATTCTCTTGCCAGTCGGCTGTCTTTTGTTTTTTCAGCAGCTTCTACAGCATTCCAGAGTTGCTCCCGGTTTTTCCATTCAGGCGGAGCCATAGGGGGAAGCATTACTTCCTGATAGATCAGTCCATGTTTTCGGGTGTAGTCATGCTGGATGCCATCGTAATCATTGTATATGCGGCTACAGCTCATATAAGCAGATGCAGCGACAGCAGACCGCCCGGAACCACGGCTGACGACCTTGGCTTGCATATGATAAATTGCCATATCTGGCACCTCCTTTCGATGTTGCCTGCAACAGCGGATAGCCCTCGGCAGAGCGCACGAGCCCCGTAGGGGATACCACCGCCCGATTTATCGGGTGGTGAGTAAGTGCGCCCTTCGGGAGTAGAACTTGTGCGTTTACATTCCCCTTAGCCGGATCATCAGCTCCCGCTTTAGGGTATCTAAATCCATTTCTTTAATATGTGGAGCAATGCTTTCCAGAATCGCTCCTTCTTGAATCAATCTGCGTGTTCTGGCATTACGTTCCTTTTTACGGTTTCTTGCTTCGATTTCTTCCAGTCTGTGTTTTGCCTGTAAAAGCACTTTTTCTTCTGGTGTCATAATTCTTTTATTTGCCATATCTGGCACCTCCTTTTTATGCCCGTATCCGGGCGATTTAGTTTTAAAATCTTGTGGTTTAGTACTATAGTTTTAGATAACTGACAGTGGCATGTCTCTGGTGATAAATAAGAAAAGAAAGTAGTACTACTGTCAGTGAAAAATAGTTATTGTGCGATGCTGCTTTGTTTCAACTCTGGTTTGAAGTGTGATTATCTAACAGAATTTTTTTCGTTTTTTTTAAATTAGCTGTTGCATTGTCCTGACGGATATTCCGGTTATTGATACGGATGGGAACACATCTCTCCAGAATCCGGTCATAAATTCGCTTGTGTGCGATATCAGCGGCGTTATTCAGCTCTGATAAAGTGAGATTGGTTGTTATGATCAGGGGCTTTTTACTGCGGTAACGGCTGTCAATCACATGGAATACCTGTTCCAGTGCAAAGTCAGAGTTCCGTTCAATTCCGAGGTCATCAATGATCAGAAGGCTGTAGCGGTTTAAGCTGTGGATGAACTGATTCCTGTCTTCAAAATGCATTCCGGTAAGGGTATTCAGAATCCGGGAAAAGTTGGTCATCAGTACCGGGACGCCTTTTTCCAGAAGGGCATTGGCAATGCAGCCTGCAAAGAAAGATTTTCCAGTACCAACATCGCCCCAGATGAGAAGTCCGGAAGCGTTTGCTTTCATCTCTTCCCAGTTACTTACATAATTGTGTGCAAGTTTCATTTCCGGATTGATGCCGTTATCTTTGGAAAAGGTGTAGTCATAAAGTGATTTGTCCTGTAAGCCGCTGGTTTTGAGATGCTCTATTTCCATTTGCTTTTCATGAAGTTTTCTCTGGGCTTCCTCCTGTTCAAAGATCTTCTGCTGGCACTTACAGCGGATGGAAGGAATAAGAACCTTTCCCTGTAATTCATGCCTGCACTGTCTTGGCGTATTGCATTTGGAACAGTAGATCAGGTGATCTGTTTCGTTAAAATATTCATCAGACTGAAGCTCTCTGTTTGGTGTGATAGCTGTTGGTTTTTCTGTAAATGTTGTCATAATGTTTCGTATTCCTCACTTTCATAATTTCGTTGCCGGGAAACAGGATGATCCTGTCTTGCCCAACGGATGATGGTAGCTGCATGGTTTTGGTATTGCTTTCCGGTAGAAGCCATATAACCGGATAAGCGTTCCATATAGTCCTGCCAGTCAGGGATTGTCTGCCGGATATCTTCCAGCTCCGTCTCTGACAGAAAAACATTTTGAAATGTTCCATAGGGTGAGCGTGGCTCTTTACTCCCTCTTATTGTTAAATGGTTCTTTTTTATCTCTTTCTTATTACTGGACAGTTTTCTGTCTGTATCAGGGAAAGAATCCTGTCTGTCAATAGGACAGTTTTCTGTCTGTCTTGAGGAAAGAATTCTGTCTGTATTGCTGAGGGTTTCTTTCGGGATTTTTACATAGATCCGATTAGGGTGTCCGGGTCCCTGCCGTTTTCGGAAGATAAGCTCTTGTTTTTCCAGTACTGCCAGAGCAGTTTTTACCGTCATCTGGCTTTTGTGGAGAACTTCTGCCAGTGCTTCAATCGTAAAGTAGAGGAACACATGACCATTTGTATCTGACCAGCCCTCATTTTTCTGGGAAAGCCTTGCACGGTCGAGCAGGATCATATAAAGCATTTTGGCAGTTTCGTTTATTTCCATGTCCAGAAGAAAACGGGGAAACATCATATAAGATGGCAGGCTTGTGTCTGCTGTCAGAAAGTCCGTTATGTGTTCACCTCCAATCACAATGGTTTATTCTCCAAGGAAATCCCAGTCTATATCACGATCCGGCTGTTCTTTTTCAGGAGCTGGAAAGGGCACCCTGATGGGGGATTCCCTTTCCAACATGCCTGCAGTCAGCCCGGACAGAAAAATCGGCAATGACTGTTTCAGGCTGTGTTCCACTGCTTCTACAATCTGTTTCACAAAAAGTTCTTCCCGTTCCCTTGTTTCCAGATAGGGATCAGCCTGAGTGCGGTAGTAGCGGTCAAAATAATCGACCAGTGCAAGGGAGATTACCTGGCTGTAAGATTTAAAATTCTGTCTGTCCATCGTCTGTAAATATTCCCAGGCTTTCCGTTGCTGGTCTTTGTCCAGATTAAATCGCAGGTTCGTGTTGCGGATATGGTTCTGCATGGCTTATCCCCTCCTTTTCAGGCTCATATAAGCCAGAGATTCATAACCTTTGGCAGTGGCACAGATATCATCAAGGATGGTAACTCGTGATTTGTCATACGTTCCAAAGTTACGGATCAGGCATCCACCGCCTCCGACCACATACAGACGCATCAGGTCAGGATTGTATTCATATTTGCGGAGCGTGGCAAAAATATCTGTGACATACTGTCTGGCAACAGCAGTAATACAATCCAGATAAGGCGCTGAAATGTCAGCTGTTCCAAACCGCAGAATCTGCTCTACGGTTGATTCCTCAATCTTTACTCCGAATTTGTCCAGAACAGCGTTCTTTGCAGTAATCATGCATTGGTTTACGCCAAACTTTTCTGTCCAGCACCGGCTTTCCTGTGTTTTCTTATTGTTGATATACAGAATGTTCATGGTTCCATTTCCGATATCTGCAAGAAGATTGGTTCCCTTGAAATCTCCAAGCCGGTTTACGATAGCCGGATATCCCTGTGGGTAAAGGCTGCATCCCACAAAGCGGATATGATACTCTTTGCTGTTAAATCGGTAATGGACTTCAGGATTCTGGAGTAGATAGGAACGAAATTCTTCCCTCTGGTTTCTGATCCATGTCAGAGGAAGCCCGGCAGCCAGATGAATGTCTGCTTCACGGATGGAAAAGACATTCAATTCCCTTGCAACTGCCATCAGCGTCAGAAGATAATATTCTTCATCCATGGCTTTATCTGGGATAAATTCCTTGTGTCCTTCGCCAATCCGGTAGTAAATGCCGTTATATTCCAGAATATTTCCGGTGAAGATTGGTTCTGTTTCATAGGCTTTGATTCCGGTTGGTGTGACGGTGTTTGCTGTTTTCATGTTGCCGTAGCCATGATCTACAGCAACGATTTTTGTGTTTCTGAGTTCTCGCATAAAAAATACCTCCGTTTTCGTATTGATTGATTCAGCAGGTTGTACCGGTGTGGTACTGCTTTGCTGTGAGATAAGCATACGAAAGTTGGAGGAAAAAGACATTGAGGGGAAATTGAGCTGGAATTGAAAAAATATACTTTTTATTACCATGGTGCTTGCTGATATGCAGTTTGCTGAGAAAGTAAACAAAATACTTTCTATAATTGTAAAAAAATTAGTTGGTCTGTCAAAAAAATATTGTGAGAAAAGGAAGATAATGGTAAAATGGGCTAAATAAAAAATACAATTGAAATGTAATTCTAAAGATAAGGAGGGGAATGATTTGTAATGAAATATACTTCATTCTTTAAAAAGTAGGAAAAAACCGTTAGATGATTATATGCAAATAGAATGAGCTGGAGGTGTTTCATGGGAGTTGTAGAAGTAAGAAATTTAAAGAAAACATACCAAAATGGTTCAATAGAAGTAAGAGCACTTAAAAGAATTTCTATAAAAATAGAAGAAGGAGAGTTTGTATCAATTATAGGTGCTTCGGGAAGTGGGAAATCTACCCTTTTAAAAATATTAGGTGGATTGGAACGACCATCAGAAGGTGAGGTTAAGATACGTAATCTAAATTTAAGTGATATGTCGGAAGATGAATTGGCAATATTTCGCAGGAGAAATATTGGATTTGTTTTTCAAAACTATAATCTTTTAGATACGCTTAATGTAAGAGAAAATATTTTATTTCCGATTAAAATAGATGGTGGTGAAGTTGATGTTACTTTGTTAAAAAGTATTGGGGAAGAACTGGGCATTACAGATAAATTGTTTCAAATGCCGGAGTATTTGTCAGGAGGACAACAACAAAGAGTTGCAATTGCAAGGGCGTTGATTACCAAACCAGCAATTATATTGGCAGATGAGCCAACCGGAAATCTAGACTCTGAAACTAGTTTTGAAGTTATGAAATTATTTCAAAAGATGGCATATAAATTTAATCAGACGATGGTAATCGTTACGCATGATAAGAAAATTGCAGAAATGGCAGATCGTATTATTTGTATTAAAGATGGGGAGTTGAGTAAATAGGTCTTTATGAAAAACAATTTTATAATTCAACTGGCAAAGGCACAAAATAAAAAGAACAGAAAAAATGTAAGCATTATGATATTTACGATTGCGATAGTCCTGCTTGGAATGTATAGTATTTTTACATTACTTTTTGGAAAAATAAATGTCGATAAAGTGCAAGCTATTAGAAATAATGGGACAACTGCAGCAGGATTGATATTGAATGGGGAGGAAAAACAAAAGGAAGAAATAGAAAAATTAAATTATATAGATACTATTGGAAGTATAAATCAAATTGGAATGTTAGTGGAGAATGATCAGGAATTTGCACAAATAGCAATTTGCAATGAAAAAACATTTAACAATTTTTTTATGCCGGCATATACGAATGTTGTGGGGAAATTTCCAGAATATAGTGATGAGGTAATGTTATCAATTTCTACATTAAATAAAATGGGGATTGAGCATCCCAAAATTGGAATGGATATTCCCATTTCTATTTTATGGAGGGATTGGACTAAAAACGAGGACAAAGCAGCTAGCTATATGATGCGTCTTTCGGGATATTTTACAGAATATCTTAATAAATCCGTTCAAGAAGTTCCAGCTTATTTATCAAAAAAATTTCTAATAGCAGAAAATTTAGAAGAATATCCTTCAAATATTTTTTTTGAGGTGAAAAGTAATGGATATGAAAAAGAAGAACTTGAAGAACAAATTCTAAAAGAGGTCAGCACAAACGAGAAACAGAAGGTTGTTATTATAGAATCAAATGAACGGGAAGCTTGGGAAAAAGCACTTGGTGGATATGGTGTTGCAATTACGTGTGGCGGAATTTTATTACTAGGTATGTTTTTATTGATCTATAATTTGATGCTTATTTACATAGTAGGAAATATTTCTCGTATAAAAATAATGAATGGTTTAGGAATGACTAGACAGCAGATTTGGAAAATGTTAGCTATACAAAAAATAATAATTATTGGGTCTGGCTGCATTTTGGGAATTATTTTTTCACTTTTTTTTATGAAATTTAGTTATTCATATATTTTATCAATTATATTTTCAAAAAAGTCGGAGTTTGAAATAGAAGAAGCAATTTTATTTTCATGGGAACGTTTATTTTTGGTAGCCATTTTTGTATTTATGATAGCCTGGCTTGCAATGCGGTGTGCAGAACGTATGGTATATAAGAAAAACGTCTTACAAATGAAAAATGAAATGAAACAAAAAGAATTAAAGACAAATATTAGTAGATTTTATTTACCACGTTTGGCATGGCACAATGTTACCAGGATGTACAAAAGATATTGGATTACAGTACTAACAATGTCGATGGGATGCATTGTTGCAGTTAGTGCAATTGTTATATTGAAGGGAACTGATACTAGAAACCAATTAGAACAAAATCCGGATTTTCAAATCCGAATGACGAAAACAGCTATGGATGAATACCAGTGGGAATGGGATGACAAAAAAAGGCATGAAATTCAGACTATTTTAAAACAAATGGTGTCAGATATAGAAAAAATCACCGGTATTCAAGAGAAAAAAATGAATATAATTGAAGGTGGATTTGGAAGTTTTGATTATACGGATAAGACGTTGAGGCCATTGGTAAATGCTAGTAGCAGGAATATAAAAACAAATACTGGTGTTACTATTCAAAGTGTGGATGAAAGAATTTTAGATATTTTGAAAAGATATGCCGACAAATATGAAAAGAAAATAGATGATAAATCCCTATATTCTGATCAAGGTGTCTTAATTTTACATAATAATATGCTTTCGCTTGAACAGGAGAAAGAGGCAGAAAAATTAATCGGTGGGACATTACAAATTATGAATATGGAAAATGAAGATATGAAAGATTTGAAATGTAGCGGATATTTAGATGTTTCGGATAAAAATTTTCCTATGATTGAGATGGCATGGCTTCCGCAATATACAAATTACTTTATTGTGAGTCATCAAACATTTCAAAAATTGGGATATGAAAAGTTAAAATGGGGGATGGCTTTTGATGTAAAGAAACATAAAGAAAATGAAATAAAAAGAAAATTATTTCAGTACATTTATACTCTAAATCAAAAATCTGAAACACAGCTTTTGGATTTAACAGCTAATTCTGATGTGATAGAAGAACAAAAAGAGTATTTAATTATGGGAAAAACCATTGCAGCTCTTGTTATCAGCTTGCTTTTCATGATAGCCATTATGAATTACATCAATACTATAGCTTCTAATATGCTTGTGAGAAGGCGAGAATTTTCTTTGATGAAAAGTATAGGTATGACAAAAAGGCAAATATGGAAAATGTTAATATATGAGGGTATGTGTTATAGCTTATCGTCTATTTTTATTTTGTTATCGTTAGGAAATATTTTTATTTTCTTATTAGTAAAGATACTTTCTAAAAAAATTGCATACTTTAGGCTTTTTTATCCAATTAAAGAAATTGGTGTGATTGTACTGTTATTGATTGCTATATGCGTAGTATTACCAATTATTATTTTTAGAAAGATGATTAAACAAAAAAATAATATTTTTTGGAATTATTAGGATAAAATAGATATTTGAGTTATAGTTAGAAATATTTACTAGAATCATTTTTTAGAAAACATTTAACTAAGAACAAGCAGAAGATACGGAGTTTTTCGTATCTTCTGCTATAATCGTTATTTATAGAAAACGAGTTGATTATATATTTTACAAGCGTTATAGGAACTGCTAGTGTTTGGCGGGAAGAATACTTTTTGCCAGAGTAATTCCAGCTTGTGGATATAATTCCTGAATTTCTTTATATTTTTTTTCAATCAATTCGGGTTCGTCTGCCCATATATCCTCATAAATTTTCAAGGCTTTTTTAAAATGGGTTTTCGCTTGTGAAATATTTGCAGTGATCAGGCAGATACTTCCAATGGATTCCTGTACCTGGGCATAATCCAAACAGTGGTTTGAATTATATTCTTTGATAATCTGTGCTAATTTTCGAAGAGCAGACAGGGCAAGGGCAGGTTCTTGCATTTCAGTTAATAGGAAAGCGTAATTAGTAATCTGGGGAATACTGTCATTAGTATAAAGAAGCTGGTATTGTTCTAAAAGAGAAATCCCCATTTTCATGTGTTTTTTAGCCAGATTAAGCTGTCCGTTTATTCGGTAAAGTCCCCCAAGATTGGAATGGAGGTTGGAAACAAGGTGCGCATTTTCTTTTGTAGTTTCTTTTATTTGAGCAAGTGCTTCTTTTTCTAATTTTATCGCTTTTTCTGTTTTGGGTTCCAGAGTTGCCTGATAATCCAATAGTAAGGCACGGTCAGATGCAGTCCCGTAAGTATTTGCTTTTATAAAATGCTGTAGTTCCTGGATGATTTTTTTCATACCCTTTTGATAGTGGTACTTCTCCATATATGGAAAAACATCTTCTAAAAATAACAGGTATTGGGGAATATCGTCCTTTTCAATGAAAAGCATGATGTTTTCTACTGTTTGAAATAATTTTTTATAATAGCTAACTTCAATGCCATGCATCAAACATATTTTTTGCAAAGAATCCAATAACGTGTGGCAGTTTGTAACAGAAGGTGCGGTCTCGGAAACTGCAATTTCCTGAATCATTGGATGCAGAGAAATAGTATGCCGGAGGCTTGACTGTACAAAACCTGTCTCGATCAGATCATTCACGTCATTTAAAGTAGACAGCTCCAGCCATTTGGAAAATATACGGGCAGAAATACCAGATGAAGGCAAAAAACACATATTGCACATAATATCCCATTGTTTCCGTGATAAGGAGTATAACGAAAACAGGGTATGGATATGGTTGTAATAGGTGGCATTACTGCTCTGACCATCTTTCATTACTTTAATTTTATCTTCATTATGAAGAGAAGCCTTTTCCTCTTGAAGTTTTATCAATAATTGATGCGGAGCTAAAATTCCATTTTCCAGAAGTTTTGCTGCTAATTCTACGGCAAAAGTATGACGATGAACGGTTTCTATGATTTCCTCTACAAGTGACCGATGTTCTTCTGCTTCCGAATAAAAGGAAGATACCAGTTGAAACAGGCTGGATGATTCTTTAATCTCTTTTAAGTGCAGGGTACAGTAACTATCGAATTTGCTTCTTGTTGTAAAAAGAATCCGGCAGCGGTATTTTAACATTACGGACAAAAAGGAGTCCTGTGTTGCGGTTGCATTGAAATTGTCTATGATGATTAAAGTATCATCTTTCAAAGAACGAAGGAAACGGTTGTGTTTTCGGAAACGTTCTTCTTCGGTATCTTCCGGTAAATCATCAGCAAAATCCATATCCGTAACAGACTGATGTAAATCTCCGGCATATTCAAAATATAGGATGTTTGTGTAATACTTTTTATATTGCTTTGCATAGGATTTTGCCAGTTCACTTTTTCCGATTCCGGCAATTCCGTAAAGAAATACTTTGCTATTATCTTCCAGAAGAAAATGTAATTCTGTTGTTTCATCGTCTCTCCCTACAAAATGGCGGCATGGTCTTGGGACTTCACTATCCATAATATAATCCAGTAGCATTGGTGAGAGGGAACCTCCTGCAATCAATTTCTGGTTTTTGGTATCACGTTTAATAAACGGACGTTCCATACCGAAAGAAATCAGTTTTGCCAAAAACAGCAGACGTAAATCGGCAGGTTTGTATAGAGAAGCAAGTTCTGCTTTTTTGGCTTCAGAAATTGAAGAATCCTGGATAAATAGGGTATAAATATCTTGAAGTGTTCTGCTATAGTCTGCCGTTAACGGAAGAATATTTTGGTGTATGTTTTTTGCCAGTTTTTCCTGATTGCTTGGTTTTGCATAAAAAGAAGATATTTTGGGACTGATTTTCGCCTGACCTGTCATCCAGCGGCAAACCAGACCATTATCCAGAGTGAATTCTTTGTTTTCAGGACTTTCTAAAAAATCTTCAAATATTTCATATAAAAATTCAGGTTGGCTCATCTGATTGCTTTCACTGATTTGGTTTTTTAAATATGTCATTATCGAACTAAAATCACAACGATCCAATAGGCATTTCCTCTTTTCTATAGATTAAATTAAAGTGAACAGGTTTGAATAAGTATATCATACCACGAACATATATTCGGTTCAAGATAAATAGAGATTTTCGTTACATGATTTTCTCAATTTACGGTCAATTCCGGTTCAATGTTGTTTATGAAGAAATTCTGTAAAATAAGCTCAGATTAAAACAATGACAGGAGGAGCTTATGCAACAGAATATTGAATTTGAGCGGTGCATTGATTTTCTGGTACGGATGATTGATAAGTACGGCGATGAAGTCCTCCGGGAGTTGGAGGAAGAAAAACAGAATAAAGAAGAAAAAGAAGCGGCAGTTTCCTGAAATACTAAATGTAAATCAGACTGCCGCTTTTTATGTGTTTTCAGATGAATTTCAAAAGCTGATATAGAGTGTGAGGTTCATTGTTCTGGGAAGCGGTAATACGGGTATCAAATGGCTTGAAATGATTTTGTGTATAAAAGCTCAGAAGAAATTCATTATCTTCACATTCAAGAAATTCCATAACGCCGCCTACGGAATATTTGAGACCGGATATGGTTTCCAGTGCAAATCCCAGCAGGATGTTTCCAGGGATTCGTTTTTCCTTTGGTAGAGAATAGTTCTTTCCTAACTGTGCAATCAGGTAAGCTGCTGTGTTGTAAGACTGTGTTTCTTCATCCAGAATACTGACACGGGACAGCTTCTTTGCCATCGTCTTACTGATATTTGAAGCCCGGACAGATATTGGCTTTACTGTAAGAGAAAAATAGCCGACCAGTGAAGCATCTTCGGCATCGAATACCAGATAAGTGATAGATTGATCTTTTTTGGTAAACTCAACCGCATTATGTAATAAAAAGTATTCCACATCGGGATTTTTGGGACAAGAAAAATCGGAGAGTAAGTCGTAAAGACTTTCCTCTCCGATATATGTCGGTTCGTCTTTATCCAAATATGCCCGAATATTAACGGTAAAATATTTATCAGACATGTTTTTTCTTCCTTTTTGACATTAAAGCTAAGATTTCCTGTGGGTTCGTTAACTGACGTCCGGGAAGTGTCTGCTTTGGTGTGCGGTCACGGTCGGCTTCGTCAATTGCTGCGACAAAACGCTTTACGCTATTTGGATTGGATACGACAAAATTATGAGTAATACTTGAAGTAGCCATACTAACACCTCCTCTATTTCTGGCTTTTTGTGTATTTATAGTATATGCAATGTGTGATAAAAACACAATATCAAAAACTGAAATAATTTCTAAATAATTTTCAAGCAAGATATTTATTAGATGCTTCCGGTAAGCGGACGATATTTTGATAACAGATATGCTCTGTATCTAATTTGATTATACAATTGACAGAGAAATGCGTCAACACGGAAAATAAGTATTGAAAAGAATTGGAATAAGTACTAAAATAAAGTTGGGACAATAAAACAAGGATACTATATATGGGAGAAGACTATGAAGAATATAAAAATTAAATGTGATATCTATACCAGAGTATCCACAACCATGCAGGTAGATGGATATAGTCTGGATGCTCAGAAAGAAAAATTAAGGCGTTATGCAGAATTTCAAAATATGGAAATCGTAAATGAGTATTCCGATGAAGGTAAGTCTGGAAAGAGCGTAGAGGGTAGACCAGAATTTCAGAGAATGTTGGATAATATTGAGAATGGAACAGATGAGGTACAGTTTGTACTGGTGTTCAAGCTTTCCAGATTCGGTCGTAATGCGGCAGATGTGTTAAACTCTCTGCAAAGAATGCAGGATTTTGGAGTGAATCTGATTTGTGTTGAGGATGGGATTGACAGCTCCAAAGATAGTGGAAAGCTGATGATTTCCGTTCTGTCTGCGGTGGCAGAGATTGAAAGGGAAAATATCCTTGTCCAGACAATGGAGGGACGTAAACAGAAAGCCAGAGAAGGGAAATGGAACGGTGGATTTGCTCCATATGGCTATGAACTGGTAAATGGAGAATTACAGATTGCAGAGGATGAAGCTGAGATTATACGTCTGATTTATGATAAATTTATTCATACTAATATGGGAATTGCTGCGATTGCCATATGGCTGAATCAGCATGGATATAAAAAGAAAAAGAGACAGAATAATACCTTAGATGCATTTGCGGCTTCTTTTATAAAAGGCGTTTTGGACAATCCGGTTTACTGTGGGAAACTGGCTTACGGACGAAGAAAGAATGAGAAGGTTTCTGGAACACGAAATGAATACCGTATTGTAAAACAGGAGAATTATATGTTATATGATGGTATTCATGAAGGGATTATCTCAGAGACAGACTGGGAACTGGCACACCAGAAAAGGGTAAAAAATGGAGTGAAATATGAGAAGATCCATAGCTTAGATCATGAACATATTTTATCCGGAATCTTGAAATGTCCGCTATGTGGAAGTGGAATGTATGGAAATGTGAACCGAAAGAAAAAGAAAGATGGAACCTTGTATAAGGATTATTTTTACTATGCCTGTAAGCACCGCCGCTTAATGGATGGTCACAGATGTGATTACCATAAGCAATGGAGCGAGGACAAGGTCAATAATGCAGTTGAAGAGGTTATCCGGAAACTGGTACAGAATCCTAAATTTGAAGAAGCAATCCGTAAAAAAATCGGTTCAAGGATTGACACAGATGAAATTGAAAGAGAAATCGAAAATTTGGAAAAACAGCATAGGCAGTTGACAGGAGCAAAGGCAAGGCTAGGCCAACAGATGGATAACCTGGATATCATGGACAAATTTTATGAAAAGAAATATCAGGATATGGAGACAAGGTTATATCGGCTGTATGATGAAATTGAAGGCGTGGAAAATAGCATAGAAGAAGTTAAAAAGCGTTTGCTGAATATCCAGCAGCAGAAAATATCAGAAGAAAACGTCTATCAATTCCTTTTATATTTTGATAAACTATATGATAAGTTCACCGACTTGGAGAAGAAAGAATTTCTCAACAGCTTTGTAGAACGTGTGGACATTTACGATCAGGAGCAGCCGGATGGCAGATTCCTGAAGCACATAAAGTTCCGTTTTCCGGTGTATTTTGGAGACAGGGAAACACAGGAACTTTGTTGGGACAACGAAAGTACCGTTGAGACTTGTGTGTTGCTACAAAGACGAACTATGTAGAAATCCTTAATTTTAGGCACTTTTTCAAGCATATCGTCTTTACGAGCGAGGGCGATAAAATCAGAAATAAAGAGATAAAAAACTATATCAATGTTTCGGTAGTAGTTGATATAGAGTGTGGGAACACAAACAATTAAATACTAAACTTTAGGGGTACTTGTAAAAAAGTATCCCTTTTCAATGTAAGGCGTTCAGAAATGAGCGTCTATTTTTTTACCAAAAATGAAAGGAGCATTAGATTTATGAAAAAGATGTTAAAACGATTGTGTACGGGCTTCTTAGCTCTTGCAACTGTCGTTACTGCTTTACCGACTATACCCGTCCATGCAGAAAGTAAGCAATACTGGATGGAAAGTGCGGAGCGTGTCGGTATCATTGAAAAAGTAATGAATGACGGTTCTATTGGTTCGACATTCAATGAGGGCTATATGAAAGTCGAGGGCGAAACTGCCTATTGTA